>CAACWF010000088.1_pt1 | contig 27850 bp, 27 predicted proteins | sample 2275581 | NCBI WGS metagenome assembly CAACWF01 (sample SAMEA5312451, study PRJEB27640) | indoor metagenome | biome: indoor environment; feature: uncontrolled; material: polymer tiles stone | place: Germany | collected 2014-07-07
GATAATGTACTCGGCATTGCCTCTTTGATGTCATCAAAGCCACAGCGTTTAAGCAGCTGCATCGTCCGTTCACGGTTAACATGACCTTGAACCTCCTGACCTAATTCTACATTTTCGAGTACGGTACGCCACGGCATAAGTGAAGGTGTCTGAGGCATGTAGGAAACATGACCGGTCTGCCCAATGATGGACTGTCCATTTAATAGAACCTCTCCAGAGCCAGGTTTCAATAACCCTCCGGTAATATTAAAAAGTGTTGACTTACCGCTTCCGGAAGGTCCAATCAATGTCACAAATTCCCCTTCTCTGACATTCAATGACAGCTCCTTTAAAACATCGTGAGTGCCAAAGTTGTGAGAGATTTGATGTATCTCCAATAAATTAGTCACGATGCCATTTCACCACCTTTCGTTCAAGCAGCTGAATGACACTATAGATGATCAACGCAAACAATATGATCCAGACAATGGCTACAAATACTTTGTCCACTTGAAACGCACGCTGGGAAATAATCATATATTTACCGAGCCCTTTATCACTGCCAAGCCACTCAGAAATAATAGCTCCCATGACCGAATATGTACCAGCAATTCTAAGTCCGTTGAACAAATACGGCATAGCATTCGGCCACTCCAACTTAGTAAACAGCTGCATTTTAGTGGCACCGCTAATCTTCATATACTTGATGAGATCTTCATCTGCAGCCTTAAACCCTTCAAGCAGACTAACTGTAATCGGGAAAAAACAGATCAGTGTAATGACAAGCAGCTTCGGCAGCAGACCAAAACCAAACCAAATGACAAGCAGCGGCGCAATCACAATGACCGGGATATTCTGACTCATAATGAGCAGCGGATAGATAAATGGTTCAAGCACAGTCACTAAATGGAGCAGCACAGCCACCAGCACACCTACAACTACTGAAATGATAATACCTGCAAGTACGAGTAAAATGGTAGGTATGAGATGCACACGGTAGTCATTGAAGCCTGTGAAGAACTCATGAAAAATAGCGCTCGGTGCTGGTAACGTATAAGCGTCGACATGAAGCCCTCTGACAAGCAATTCCCAGATGACCAGCAGCACAATCATGAAGAGGCTGAATTTAATGTAATATTTCATCGATATTTTTTTACCAGTTCATCCATCGACACGTCATGCCCATGATAAAATTTCACTTGAGAAATAATGCTCGTACAATTCATATCCATCAAACGACGATTCATCTGATCAATCAACGGCAGGAGTTCACTCATAGTGCCTTCGATGGTCGTTTCGAGCGGTGATACAATGTAAGGTAGTCCAGAACGGTCGATTATATCAATCGCTTCATCCACATAAGGAATTACGTCCTCGCCGTTCGGTGTTTTCGGGATAATCTGAATACTCATCAATGTATTAGCCATATTAATCCTCCACAAATTCGTTTGTAAATGCTTCTTCGGCATTGAAATCATTATGAATGACTTGATTCTTCTTCATAAAGTCCGCATAGTTTTTCCAGACAGCAGCATCCTGCATACCCCAGCTTGCGGCATCGTCCTGATATTTATCTTTTAAGTAGTTCTGACTTTTTTCTACAAGTTCACGCTTGTCTTTTAGTTCAGGCGCTTCTTCAATCAATATATCCGCACTTTTCTCTGGTTGCTGAATGGCATACTCATAGCCTTCTTTCACTGACTGCATAAATGCTTTGACCGTCTCACTGTCTGACTTGATGTATCTTTCATTGGCGATGAACACCGGAGTATAATAGTCGAGATTTTTATCGTAATCCACTAAGTACTGCATGTTGACTTGTTCCCCTCGGGTTTGTGCTTCAATCCCAGTCCATCCATAAAATACCCATGCAAAATCGATATTTTTCTTTGAGGCGGTAAAAAAGTCGGTGTTACCCATATTGACCATCTTCACTTTTTTTATGTCTGCATCTTCTTTGTCCATCACAGCTTCAATGACCGGTTCTTCAATCGGTGCACCAAATCCCCCGTATGTTTTTCCTTCAAAATCTTTCGGTGATTCGATGTTTTTAGATTTAAGACTCATGAAGCCGCTCGTATTATGTTGGATAATGGCACCGATTGACTTGACAGGAATTCCCTCATCTCTCGATTGCGTCACCAGCTCCTGTGAGCTAATACCGAACTGCACTTTGTTGGCAGCGACGAGCTGATCCGACGTCACGTCACCAGGTGTTTTAATCGTTACATCAAGTCCATGCGCCTTAAAGTAGCCGTTCGCTTTTGCAACAAATATTCCTGTATGATTCGTATTCGTTGTCCAGTCAAGCATTAATGTTACTTTTTTTAAGTCTTTGGAATCCGTACTTTTCTCGTTGTTTTTTACAGCATCATTACCACATGCAGCAAGAATAACACAAGACATTCCTACCATTAAAACCTTCTTCACGACAGTTCCTCCTATAAAAAAACACACAACCACAGAAGGGTTGTGTGCAAGGACACTTCCCTCCGCTAGCATTAACTAGATCAGGTCGATAAGGGTTTAGGAAATATCCAGTCTCAGCACTATTGTGCTCCCCTAGTGTTTTTCATTAATTTCACAAGATGTGATTATTTAAATTGTAACATAAGTTCGTTGAAATCTTCTTCTTTTATTTCAATATTTTCTTTGGCAAGTGATGGGCTGTATGACTCAATCTGTTCAGCATAACTTTTTGTCTCTGTATCCTGGTACACTATCCCTGTCACTAAGCCGTCATGTTCAGCAACTGTTGATAATGCTAGTCCTTTATTTGAAGGATCATAATTTTCAATCGTGCTGAGCTTTGTAATATTTTCTTTAAACCAGTCATACGTATTCACTTTATTATAAGTGACGCATGGTGAAAAGACATTGATGAAAGAGAATCCTTTATGCTGGATACCCGCTTCAATAATGGCTGTCAGTTCTTTAATATCAGAAGAAAAACTTTGAGCAATAAATGTAGCACCACTTGTCAATGCAAGCTGCAAGGGTGATACGTTGTGCTCGATAGCCCCGTGCGGCGTTGTTTTCGTCACAAATCCAGGAGCAGAACTTGGTGAAGTCTGCCCTTTAGTCAAACCGTAAATTTGATTGTCCATCACAATATAAGTGATATCTATATTGCGACGAAGTGCATGGACGGTATGTCCCATCCCGATAGCAAAACCATCACCATCGCCGCCTGACGCGATGACAGTCAGCTCCTGATTCGCCATTTTCACGCCTTGTGCAAGCGGTAGTGCTCTGCCGTGGATGGAGTGAAATCCATATGAATTGACATAGCCGGATAGACGTCCTGAACATCCGATACCCGTGATCAGCGCTAAATTCTCAGGTTCGAGACCGACGCCGGCAGCTGCTTTTTGAATGGCAGCCTGCACTGAGAAATCACCACAGCCAGGACACCAGTTTGGTTTAACGTCATTTCTGAAATCTTTAAATGTAGCCATTTATAATAACTCCTTTGCAGTCACAACAGAATTGATTTCTTGTTCAATTTCATGTGGCAAAATAGGTGTCCCATCGTACTTCACAAAGTTATGAATTTTATTCTGATGGTTCACATTCATTTTGATGATCTGTGCCAGTTGTCCCTGATAGTTGTTTTCAGCAACAATGACTTTGTTCGCTTTGTCGAATGCAGCCTGTACTTCTGCTGTCGGAAATGGATGAAGCTGCTTGATATGCAGATGATTCACTGAGGCATCAACACGATCCATCGCTTCTTCAATGGCTCCGTAAGTAGAAATAAATCCAATGACGAGAACATCTGCTTCGTCAAATCCGCCTGTTTCAACGACAGGTTGTGAAATTTTTAAGTCAGCGATTTTTTCCATCCGTTTTTTCATCTGTTTAATACGGTTGACCGGGCTCTCAGATGGCTTGCCGTCTTCACCGTGTTCCACCCCTGTGACGTGATGGATACCATTTTTAGTGCCGGGAATCGTCCGCGGAGAAACGCCTGACTCTGTTACTTCGTAGCGGTTGAAGTATGATTTATCATCTCTTTCGGGAACGTCTGTCACTAAGCTACCACGTTCAATTTTGATTCGGCTGTAATCCAATTGCGGGACTGTCTGTTTACCGAGTGATAACTGGAGGTCACTTAAAATAATGACTGGACATTGGTACTGCTCAGCTAAATTAAAAGCTTCCACCGTTGTATAGAAAGCATCTTCTGCTGTTGTCGGTGCTACGACGATTTTTGGAATATCGCCGTGGGTGCCGTAGATCATCTGCATTAAATCAGACTGCTCCTGCTTTGTCGGTAATCCTGTTGATGGGCCGCCGCGCATCGTATTGATGACAACAAATGGCTGTTCCGTCATACCACTGAGACCGATAGCCTCCATCATCAATGATAACCCCGGTCCAGCAGATGCTGTAAATGCTCTGACACCGGCGTAGTTGACACCGATCGCCATGACCGCCGCTGCAATCTCATCTTCCGTCTGGATGACTGTACCGTTGAACTGCGGTAATTTATCAATCATGTATTCCATGATCTCCGACGCAGGAGTAATAGGATAAGCCGCCATAAAACGTGCACCACCAGCGATGGCTCCCATTGAGATCGCTTCATTGCCAATCATAAATAGATGACCATCCTCGTTGCTATGCTCGAGATTAAAAGTATCACCGATTTCGCTGCCGTACTTAACCATCTCTTCTACACCAAGCTGCAAGGCCTGTTTATTCAATTCCACAATTTTGTCGCCTTTTTTCTTGAACAGCGATTCAACCAGCTGCTCAAATGGCGCTAATGAAATCCCTAGTAACTGTGCAGTTGCACCAACAGCCACCATGTTTTTCATCAATGCTGTACCAAGCGCCTTAGCAATTTCAGTGAAATTAATTTCGACAAATAAACCCTTATAATCTCCTGGTTTTTCAGGCGTGAATTTACCGTCTGCTAAAATAATACCGTTCTCATTTAATTCGTGATAGTTTAAATCAATCGTCTCCTGATCGAATGCCACCAATATATCTAAGTCATCGCTGATTGCGTAGACCGGTGTCGTAGAGACACGAATTTTATTATTTGTATGGCCGCCTTTAATACGGCTCGAAAAATGTCTATATCCATAAAGGTAGTACCCTTGTCTATTTAATGCTGTTGAAAAGATCTCACCTGTTGATTCAATCCCTTCACCTTGCTGTCCGCCAACTTTCCACGAAATTTGTGATCTCACATCACTAACCTCCTCGAATTCTCTTCATCTAATATAACAGAAAACCTCCGCCAGAACATGTCTGGTGAAGGTTTTCACATGAAAATCATACTAATGGCCGATATACGGATGATCGTCATTGATTAAAATCCGCTCAATCTTTTTCGTGCGGCCTGCTTTATCAAGCTCGATGAATACACCGGATAGCACGCCGCGGCCGGTATCATGCAGCACGTGTTTGACCGGCAGTGCCGTCAGGAAGCGGTGGATGACCTCGTCCTTATTAATACCCAGTATACCGTCGTAATGGCCCGTCATCCCGACATCTGTAATAAACCCTGTGCCGCCCGGCAGCACCCGCTCATCAGCCGTCTGAATATGCGTATGCGTGCCGACAACCGCACTGACACGGCCGTCCAGATAATAACCCATCGCACCTTTCTCAGACGTCGTCTCCGCATGGAAGTCAACGAATATATAAGGCGTCTCTTTCCGCGCTTCAGCGATCAGTTCGTCCGCCTTCTTGAACGGACAGTCAATCGCCGGCATAAACGCCCGGCCCTGCAGATTGATCACCGCAAGCTTGTCCTGATTGAAACGCACCATCTTCATGCCGACACCAGGTGCCTCGGCTGGATAGTTCGCAGGCCGGATCATCTTGATGTCCTGATCCAGAAAGTCATAGACCTCACGCTGACCATACGTATGATTGCCGAGCGTCACCATATCCACGCCCTGCGTCATCATTGACTTGTAGATTTTCTCTGTGATGCCGCGGCCGTGAGCTGCATTCTCGCCGTTCACGATTGTTACGTTCGGTCTATATTGACTCTTCAGCTGCGGTAAATACGTCTCCAGCATATCGCGGCCGATTGCACCGACAATATCACCGATAAATAATAGTCTCATGATTTACTCCTTTATTCCTTAAAATGCTGCTTATTATTTTCATCCAAGTAAAAATCAAGCTTCACTTGGTCTTTATTAGTCCGGTAGTAGTAATAGTAGTTCGGATCATCTTTTACTTTCACTTCCACCATGTAGTTTTTGTCACCGCTTCTGTTGGCCATAAATCCTTTTGCCTTGAAGTCCTCTTTCTTCACGTGCTGCTCTTTCACCATGTATTCAGCAACGCGCTCCTGCACAGTGCTCACTTTGTACTGAATGAAGCCGTATATACCGGCAAACAGCATCGTGACAACAAGAACAATGCCTATTATCCATCTCATCATTTTATTCATCATACCGTCGTTCCTTTCCTAGTACTCTCAATTACTGTAACATAAAAATTGATCAGCTGACGCGATAATGAAATCACTTTTTTAAGAACATTATTGATTAACAGACAGAAACTAGCAAAATTAAATCTAATATCATCATTGGTTCTATAGGCATATAATCATTTCTTTAGTCAGTAATTTACAAAAATAACCCTCAAAGCCTTATGGCTCTAAGAGTTATCTGATTTGTATCAATTATTTCGCATATTCGACTGCACGCATTTCTCTCACAACAGTGACTTTAATGTGTCCTGGATACTGCAGTTCTTCTTCAATCTGATTCTTGATATCCCGTGCAAGACGGTGTGCTTTCAAGTCGTCCACTTCTTCCGGTGTGACGATGATGCGGATTTCTCGGCCCGCCTGGATGGCGAATGACTTCTCAACACCATCATAGCTTTCAGCGATCTCTTCAAGGCGTGAGAGACGTCTTACGTAGTTCTCAAGCGTCTCCCGTCTTGCGCCCGGTCTTGCAGCGCTCAGTGCGTCTGCAGCCGCGACAAGAATAGAGATGACAGACGTCGGTTCCACATCACCATGGTGCGAATGAATCGCGTTGATCACGACAGGATGCTCCTTGTATTTCTTCGCAAGGTCTACCCCGATCTCAACGTGACTGCCTTCTACTTCATGGTCAATCGCTTTACCGATATCGTGAAGTAAGCCTGCACGTTTTGCGAGCGTGACATCTTCACCGAGCTCTGCTGCCATCATCCCTGCTAAGTGAGCCACTTCCACAGAGTGCTTCAGCACGTTCTGACCATAGCTCGTCCGGTACTTCATACGGCCGAGTATTTTCACTAAGTCAGGATGCAGATTGTGGATGCCAAGTTCAAACGTCGCCGCTTCCCCTGCTTCTCTGATGACTTCATCGACAGAGCGGCGGGCTTTTTCGACCATTTCTTCAATACGGCCTGGATGGATACGACCGTCTGAGACAAGGTTTTCAAGCGCAATCTTCGCGATTTCACGTCTAATCGGGTCAAACCCAGACAGAATGACTGCTTCCGGTGTATCATCGATGATTAAATCGATTCCTGTCAGGGTCTCAAGCGTCCGGATGTTTCGTCCTTCACGACCGATGATCCGTCCTTTCATCTCATCATTCGGTAAATTGATGACAGATACCGTTGATTCTGATGTATGGTCTGCTGCTAAACGCTGTACAGTCGTTGCAAGAAGCATCTTCGCCTTCTTGTCGACCGTATCTTTTGCTTCTTGTTCTTTCTCTTTAACTAATACTGCTATGTCATGAGAGAGTTCTTCTTCGACCTGGTCAATAATTTCCTGCTTCGCTTCATCTTGAGTCAGTCCGGAGATGCGTATCAGTTCTTGTTCATGTTTCACTATAATATCTTGAACACTTTGCTCTAACGCATCAACTTGATGTTGTTTTGCTTCAATTTTAGATTCCTTTTGTTCTAAAAGCTCATCCTTCTTGTCCAGAAGGTCGCTTTTTCGATCTAAATTCTCTTCTTTTTGAAGTAGCCTTGCTTCATGTCTTGATAAGTCTGATCGTCTATCCCGATATTCTTCTTCTAAACGATCGCTCCGAAGCTGATATTCTTCCTTCGCTTCAAGCAGCTTTTCCTTTTTCAGACTTTCAGCTTCTTTTCTAGCTTCTTTAACAATATGATCACCAGTTTGTCTCGCTTGAATCTGCTGGTTCGTCAAATTCGTCTTTGCTAGATAATAACCGGCAGCAACTCCTAGAATGATGCCAAGCAAAATGCATAAGGTGTATAGCATAACATAAACACCTCCTTTTGCTTAATTATCTAGTTATCCATTGAGAGTTAACAATATATAATTTTATAATTATATAACTTAATTGTACTTTTTGCCGTGTAGTAAAGTCAAGGTGCTCATCATATTTATTAACAGACAAAAACTGAAGTCGCACGGACTTCAGTTTTATCGTGAAAATTATACCAATTCATCCTCGAACAGATCATCCATTTTGTTTTCAGGAGCCTCTGTTTCAGTATCAGCTGTTTCTTTATCGTCCTTAGGAATAATTCCCAGCTCCTGACGAATCTTCAAATCGATTTCTTTGAGCACTTCAGGGTTTTCTTTCAAGTATAATTTAACATTCTCTTTACCTTGACCCATTCGTTCGCCGTTATATGAATACCAAGCACCAGACTTCTGGATGATTTCGTGTTCTGAACCTAAATCAATGATTTCACCTTCACGTGATATCCCCTGCCCGTACATAATATCGACTTCTGCCACACGGAATGGCGGTGCTACTTTATTTTTGACTACTTTGATTTTAGTACGGTTACCGACAACTTCCACACCTTGTTTCAACTGTTCAGCACGTCTAACTTCCAGACGGACAGAACTGTAGAATTTAAGGGCACGGCCACCTGGTGTTGTTTCAGGGTTACCGAACATGACACCAATCTTTTCGCGGACCTGGTTGATGAAAATAGCGATTGTATTGGATTTTGAAATGGCACCTGACAACTTACGTAACGCCTGTGACATTAAACGCGCTTGAAGACCCATGTGTGAGTCACCCATTTCGCCTTCAATCTCTGCTTTCGGTGTTAGGGCAGCAACTGAATCGATAACGATAATATCTACAGCACCACTTCGTACGAATGCTTCTGCTATCTCAAGTCCTTGTTCACCGTGGTCCGGCTGTGAGAGATACAGCTCATCGATATCTACACCTAATTTTTGAGCATAAGCAGGATCAAGCGCATGCTCAGCATCAATAAATGCAGCGACACCGCCCTGTGCCTGAACTTCAGCAATCGCATGAAGTGCTACCGTCGTTTTACCTGAACTTTCAGGGCCATAGATTTCAATGATTCTTCCTTTTGGATAACCCCCTACACCTAATGCACCGTCCAATGTAATAGAGCCGCTTGAAACAGTAGAAATACTGCGGTTTGCGCTTTCTCCAAGTTTCATGACTGCCCCTTTACCAAAGGATTTTTCCATACTTTTAATGACTGTATCTAATGCTTTTTGACGTTCGTTCAAATGTATATCCTCCTTAATAACACTCGTGTTATTAGCTGATTTGTGTCGTTCCTATATGTATTACTATACTGATTTATCGACCAAATAGCAAGCAAAAAGCAAACGTTTGTTCGTATTTTTTCGTGCTGAATTTAATGGAATAAAGACAGCATTTGAAGTAATCTGCTATCGATACCCCTATTATTTGATGGAAAAACTTAAGCTTATTAAATTTCATCAAATAAAAATATCCCGAAAGTTAGAGGTCTTTTCAGCTTTCGGGATATTCTGTATTCGATATGATTGGTTATTTTGAATTTTTGAAGACATCGCGGCCATGATAGAAATATTCGATTCCTGATAGAATGGTAAAGAATACCGCCACGTACATCAACCAGTAACCAGTGCTGAAGCCGACCCAGTTAACCAGTGGTTCATTCAACAGCATCAATGTCATGGCCACCATCGTTACAGCTGTTTTGATTTTGCCGAGTTTCCCTGCTGCAGACACAAAGCCCTGCTCCACTTGAAGGAGTCTTAGCCCTGTCACCGCAAACTCACGGGCAACAATAATGATCACCATCCATGAAGGCAGTACATTGAGTTCAACTAGAGCGATCAACCCGGATGATACAAGCAGTTTATCTGCCAGTGGATCAAGGAATTTCCCCATGTTGGTCACTAATTGCCATTTTCTCGCAAGATAGCCGTCCACCCAATCAGTCAAAGATGCAAAAATAAATATCAGTGCTCCGATGAATTGCTCAATACGCATGTCATAACTGCCAAGTATACTAATGTCACCCATATCAAAATCCGCTAGTAAAAAAATTAAAAAGATAGGAATCAACAGTACACGAGCGACTGTAATTTGATTCGGAATGTTCATTCTACAACCTACTTCCCCTGTTAATCTGTTTGTTCTATTGAGAACTGATACGTTCTCGTAATAATGTTTTCTGCCGTCTTCGGCACATCAACCTTCTGATTATTAATGAAGACTTCAAGCGCTGTAGAATTACCGGAAATTAAAGTCACTGTCTTCACATTCTTATCGATAGTCATCGTCTTATTCTTCACTTCCTGATAGGCATACCGCTTATTTTGATCATCATACACTTGAATCCAAGTCGATACATCTGACTTCACTTTGAGGTCAATCTGGTCGTTAGTAGATACGTCATAACTTAATGCAGCACCGTCAAATGATTTATATTTAACAGATGTTTGCACTGCTGTTTTTTGTTTTTCAAGCTTTTTAGGCTGCTCTTTCTTCTTGTCTTCAGCAGCCGCTTTCGATTTTTCTTCTTTTGCTTCGACTTTGACATTGCGGCTTTCGTTAATGTCTCCAGCCACCCAGCCGTCATCTGTCGACTTAAACAGCAATTTTGAACTGATCAACCAGATCACGCTGATGGCAAGCGCTAATCCTAGCAGCGAAATAATTAACGGTCTAATCAACTGGTCATCTTTTTTGACGTTGACTGGAGACTCATTTTTCAACTGTTTTCTGGCATCAACAGCAGATAACCGCTCTTGAGGCAGTTCATCAGCATGCTCTTTAAGCAGGGCATCAGCGTTTAAATTCACACTTTTAGCATATTTCTCAATGAATCCAGCGGTATATCCCGGATTAGGAAGCGATTCAAAGTCATTGCGCTCAATCATTTCGATATATTTCCGCTGGATTTTAATCTTGTTTTCAAGGTCAACCAGTGTCATACCGAGCGATTCACGTTTTTGTTTCAGTTTACGTCCTATTTGCTGCATGTCATGACCTCCTTACTCAAAAAATCCGAAGCCCTCATTACTGAATAAATTATTTTTGCTGACCTGCTCATACGTTATCTGCTGGTCTTCAGTCTCTCTGAGTTCAATAATGTAATCAAAGTCATCCAGAGTGAAATTGCTGTTCTCAACAAATAAATCCGGGTGCTCTATCACCTTTACAGCGGGTAATGTCATCACTTCATTGATGAGCTGCATATGCTTCATATCCGTCTGCTTCGCGCTGACTGCTCCGTCAATAATGTAAATATAATTACCATCGTATTCACCTTTGAACAACGAATTACGAACAGTCTGTTTAATCATCGTCGACGAAATAAACAGCCATTTCTTATGGGCACAGACACTAGCTGCCACGATGGATTCTGTCTTGCCTACACGAGGCATTCCACGGATACCGACCAGACAATGACCTTCTTCCTTGAATAGTTCTGCCATAAAATCAACTAGTATCCCGAGTTCTTTTCTGACAAATCGAAATGTTTTTCTGTCATCCAGATCCCGTTTGATATAACGACCATGTCTAACGGCCAGACGGTCTCTCAGCTGCGGGGTACGCAGCTTAGTGATTTCAATTTCTTCAAGTGATTTCACGATATTTTCAAAACGCGACACTTTTTCCATATCGTCTGTTTTCAGCAGTAATCCCCGGCGTCCTTGATCGACACCATTAATAGTGATGATGCTGATGCCTAATGTACCAAGCAGGCTGGATACATCTCCTAACAATCCTGGTCTGTTTAATTTTATTTCGTACTCGAGATACCATTCTTTATGCATTGCTAGTCCCCCTATATCAGCCACCCGGCATTAATTCTCAGTACTTGTCCTGTCACATGTCTCGACCGCTCATCCAGCAGGTAACTGACCATATGAGCGATCTCGTGAGGAAGTACAAGTTCACCTTGAGGAATATCTTCAAGAATCATTTTCAGCTCTTCTTCAGGAAAGATATCGGTCATTTTCCCTTGAACAAGCCCTGGTGTTACCGCGTTAACTGTAATATGACTGGGTGCCAGTTCTTTTGCCATTGCCTTAGTGAACCCTAACTGTCCGGATTTCATTGTTGAATAGATGGATTCCATAGCGGCTCCCGTTTCTCCCCAGATCGAACTGATTATCACTATATTACCACATTGTTTAGAGACAAGCGCAGGAACTATCCACTGTACAAGCTTGATCAGATTTTTGAGATGGATCGCATATTGTTTATCAATCGCCTCAGATGACATATCCTGCAGCAGTTCGTAGTGTGCCGTCCCAGCGGCATAGATCAGACCATCTATATCGTTACAGAAATCAGGCTGGTTGACCAGCTCTACTGTTAAATCTGCCTGCCAGAATGTGACTGGCTTACTGTGCCAGCGTTCTTTCAGCAGTGTTACATCAGCAGCAAAGTAGTGACAGATGACACGATGCCCTTCATCGAGCAATCTATCAACTACTGCACGGCCAATATCACCGCTTCCCCCTGTCACAAGATAGTCAGCCATTAGGGATTAACCGGCTGTCTGTCATATTTGTCACATCAATGGTCTCAAAAGTTTTCAAGCTGTCAGCCAAAGTGAGCGTTTCCAGTAACGGTAGAATGTCGAATAGCACTGCATCATTGAAATAATAACGTGTAAACTGATTCGCGATATATTCAGGTGAATTTAAACTTGAAATATATTCTCCGATGGTCTGTTTGACAAGCCTGTTGAAATCATCTTCTTTAAACGCCTTAGCAGATAGGCGTTCCATAATGCGTTCTTTCAGCGCATCCGGCTGCTTTGTAGAACCTGCAATAAAGATATGGGAAAACGTAGGTTCCAATGTAAAATTATAACCGAATGTATCATCGATTAAGTCATCAGCCAGCAGTTCCTGATAGAATTCTGTCTGCTCACCAAACAATAAGTCAAGTATAAATGACACTTCTAATTCCGTTTTAATCAATGACTGCTCCCGTTGATGCAGCTCTGTTTTGATAGCAAGCATCATTTTAGGCTGCTGTACGTCTGCTGACTGTATCAATGTCGCTTCATGAATAGAAGACGGCTCATTGATGACTGCTGTTTCAGGAAAGTAAGTAGTGTCATCTGTCGTGTACTGATTGTCTTCTACAATCTGTGCAATCTCTTCAGGATTAATATTCCCTACAATAAACATCACCATGTTTTCAGGACGGTAGAACGTGTGATAGCAGCTGTAAAGTTTGTCTGCAGTAATTTCATTAATGGACGCGATGCTGCCGGCGATATCTTCTTTCACAGGATGATGATGGTATAATCCCTGCAGCGTTTGATAGTACAGCCGGTAGTTCGGTTGATCTTGATACATTTGAATTTCTTCAGCAATAATGCCGATTTCCTTCTCAACCGACTCTTTTGAGAAATACGGCTCCTGCACCATCTTGAGAAGGAGTTTAATGTTCTCTTCAACGTGATCAATAGCCGTAAACAAATAGCTCGTCCGATCGTATGATGTGAATGCATTAGCAGAGGCACCGTTCACTGAGAATGAATTGAACATATCGCCATCTTCTTTTTCGAACATCTTATGTTCAAGAAAATGTGCAATTCCTTCAGGCATTTTAATCATTTGTGTCTCATTGAACGGTACGAACTGGTTATGCAGCGAGCCGTACCGTGTGGTCAATGTCACATACGTTTTCTGGAATCCTTTTTTAGGGATGAGAAACAGTTTCAATCCATTAGTCAATGTCGTTTCGTATAACGCTTCATCAATCTGCTCATAAATGATTTCTCTCATGATTGCACCTCATTTGCTAGACAATATATCGTATGGACATGGATATGCTGTGCCACATCGATCACATCTTGAGCTGTCACCCGGCCGATTCCTTGGATCCACTCTTGTGTGGTCAGCTCAATATCATCAAATCCTTTAGCATAGGTTGTTTCTATCCATCCTTTTGGACGGTCAAATGTTTCTTTTTTATGTGTAATGAGCATTGTTTTAGCTGTATGTATTAATGCTTCATCAAACTCACCCTCTTTAATGAGCGCAAGCTGATCTAGAATAGTTTTCACAGTGAGTTCTTTTGTTTCTTTGTTGACGCCTGCAATCACATAGATATAGCCAAGTCTTGCATCGATCTGTGAATGAATCTGATAAGCGAGACTCATTTTTTCTCTGACATTCATGAATAATAGACTAGTAACATCGCCGCCGAAAATTTGATTGAATACGATGAGAGCGAAGTAGGATGTTGTTCCGTAGTTGACATCTGCTGTCATCCCGATATTGATTTTTGCCTGCGTCGTATCTGTCTGCTCAGTAATATAGACAGGTTCTGCCGGTTGTTCGAGCTGAAAAGTATCAAGGACAGCAGTCCCCTGCGGCAGCGCTAAATAATGTTTGATGTTATCCTTCACATCAGCGGCTTCAATATCTCCGATCACAAAGATTTCTTTCTCGTCTTCATTGATCATTGAACGATACGCATGATAGAGTGACTGCGGTGTCACCTCATTTAATTTCTCTTCAATCCCATAGCTGGGGTACCGGTAATCATGTCCTTTGAACATTTCTTTCATAAGCTGCTGATAGCCGTACTGCGTTTTATTATCTTTGATAGCTTCAAATCGTGCCTGCAGTAATTTTTTCTCTATTGAAACTTTATGTGCGTTGAACTGATTATTTTCAATGACGGGCCGTTGAATCACTTCTGATAATATTTCAAGTCCACGCTTGAACAAATTTTCTGGATGGCTCAAATATTTGTCATTGATCATATCTATACCAATGGTCACGACGTGAGCTGTTTTTTGTTTAGTGACATAACTATAGACATTTGCTCCATAACAATCAGCCAGTGCATCGTGAAGGAGTTGTTCTGTCGGATATTTGGCTGTTGATTTCGTGAGTATTTTACTGAGCAGTGCACGCTCTGTTACAGTTTCTTTGTTGATAGGTGTCTTGAACTTAACAACAACAGAAATCGTTTTGAATTTGCGTTCTTCATTAATATGAATAGGTATCATGTGATCACTTCATTTCCCGTTTAATTTGGAATTTCATCTGATTAGATTTGAAATAGTTCATTGAGTAAAGAACTGGAACATCCTCTGCATTATAATGAACCTGCTTAAAGAGCAGCAGACTTTCTTCAGGTGCACAATCAAGTGCATTAGAAATATAAGGTTCATAGCTGATAGCTTCTATTTCAGAATTGGCATAGGCTACTTTATATTTTGGATCTTCCTGAAGTATCTGCAGTAACGACAGGTTATTATTTAAATGCATATAATCAAAATCAGTCATGTTAATTTTATCAAGACAATAGGCGACCGGTCGACCATCAGCCGTTCTGATTCTTTCGATGACAGTGATCATCTGATCATCCGTAATATCAAGTATTTTCTTGTCATCAAGAGAAGGGACTTCAGGGTCCTGACTGATGATAATAGTGCCGGCCTTACAGCCGACTTCTTCAATCATTCGAGTAATACTCCGCAGTTCATTGACCGGATAGAAAAAATCAGGTTCTGGTTTGACGCAATAACCTTCTTCGAATTTTTCCGTCAAAATCTGCTCAGTAATGAGCTCTCTTATAGCCTGCTCCACATCATCCTGTGACACATCAAGTGTTCGTGAAATTTCATACAGGCTTGGAATCGGCATGTTAGGTTTAAATTCCTGTTGATTGATCTTCATGATAATCCAGTCTTTAGCAATTAAAATCGTTCTTTGAACGGACATCATTCATTCCTCCATCATTCTTCTGTTTCGTTGATTAATACTTGTCTCGGCTTACTGCCAGAAGCAGGTCCGATGACTTGATTCATCTCCAGCTCATCGATTAATCGCGCAGCTCTATTATATCCTATTCTAAACTGTCTCTGTAGTAATGAGGCGCTAGCCTTCTGATTCGTTACTACGAATTGCAGCGCATCAAAATACAAGGCGTCCTCTGATGGTGATTCCTGCGTCACTATGTCATCGGGTTCCAGTTCTTTGACATAATTCGCTGACTGCTGCTTTGTCACATAGTTGACTACGGATTCTACTTCTTTGTCAGACAGGAACGCGCCTTGAATTCTTGTTGGTTTTGATTGTCCTGACGGTAAGAACAGCATGTCCCCGCGACCGAGCAATTTTTCAGCACCTTGCGAATCCAGTATGGTACGTGAATCTATTTGCGAACTGACAGCAAATGCGATTCTAGACGGAATATTAGCTTTGATTAATCCTGTGATGACATCTACAGAAGGACGTTGGGTTGCGATGATTAAATGAATGCCTGCTGCCCGGGCCATCTGTGCAATCCGCATAATCGCACTTTCGACGTCTTTACTGGCAACCATCATCAAGTCAGCCAGCTCATCGACAATCACGACAATATAAGGGAGCTTTGCATTTTTCTCTTCAAGTTCGTTATTTTGCCGCATCAAATATTGATTGTATCCTTCAATATTTCTTGTACCTGTATGACTGAATAAGTCATAACGTCGTTCCATTTCGCCGACAATTTTTTGCAGCGCCTGCGCTGCTTTCTGTGGATTGGTGACAACAGGTGTCAGCAGATGAGGAATCCCATTATAGACATTCAATTCTACCATCTTAGGGTCAATCATCATCAGTTTGACTTCATGCGGCTTGGCGTTCATCAATATACTTGTAATAATGCCATTGATACAGACAGATTTACCGCTGCCGGTTGAGCCGGCTACAAGCAGATGCGGCATTTTGTTCAGTTCTGCTGTAATTGCATCACCTGATATATTGCGGCCGAGCACTACTTTTAACTTGTTTTCGGCTGCCGGCTCTTCTTCCAGTACTTCTCTTAATGTCACCATTGACACAGAGTTGTTCGGCACTTCAATACCGACAGCTGATTTACCAGGGATCGGCGCTTCAATACGAATATCTTTTGCTGCGAGTGCCAGTGCGATATCATTCGACAGATTGACAATTCGACTGACTTTGACACCCATCGCCGGCTGGACTTCGTACTGTGTCACAGCAGGTCCAATTCTGATCTGACTCACTTTGGCATTGACACCAAAGTTTTTTAATGTGGACTCAAGCAGCTGTCCCCGCTGCTTGATGGTCTTCATATCTGACTTCACACCACTGACAGGAGGATTCAGCAGCTCTAGCGGCGGCAGCTGGTAATCAGGATTTTCATCATCAATCACAGGCACCTGCTGCTGAACCGGCTGCTCTTTTTTTGGCCGTGCGTCGTGATGCATCAGTGGTATATCAACCGGTGCGTCCTGTCGTTCTTCAGATGGTAGTTGAACTGGTTCAGGCTCAACTGTAACTTCCTGAAGTTCCGAGACATCAACAGGTCTTTCAGCCAGTCGAGCCTTCATATTGAAAAGTTTCATCTGACTTGCGTGAACCCATTTAATCAGCTGATCAAATATTACTTTGGACTCTGCTCTAATCGACCGTCCTGCAATCAATATGCCGGCGATACCAAGGACAAGTAGTGAGAATATCAGCGCACCGACTGAACTGATCAGCTGACTCAGAGACCACTCAAGCGCATAACCTATAAGTCCGCCTCCTTGAAAATGAAACTCATGATCAGATTCTATTTCAAAGATGCTATTGAATGTCGGTTTCCTTTGAATCGAGGTCAGATGACGCACCGACTCAAACAAAATCGTCAAGCCGACCTGCAGAGTGATCCACCCGACAAACCTTCTATTCAACGGAACAAATCGCTTGTTGACTGTATAATATATAGTCAGCATTGCAATAAATAAATAAGTGAAGTAACGGACACTGCCTGTCAATAAGATCATCAGACAATCGATGGCTAGACCTACAAGACCGAATTGCAGTACACCGATGGCAAGAAGTGCCAGCACTACTAGAGCAAATAAATAAATAACAGGTGTATCCCGCTTCTTTGTCCGCTTCTTTTTTGCTGCCGGCTTACGTTTTTTACCGCTTGTTTTTTTTATAACCAATTAAGGCACCTCTCATAATAAATAAATAAACAAGCCTAAGCTTGTTTATTTATTATTATCAAATTCTAGATTTCTGAAATCACTGGAATAATCATCGGTCTTCTCTTAGTTGAATCATAGAGAAACTTACCTAATTTGTCGCGCATATCTTGTTTGATTTCAGCCCACTCTATACGATTTTGCATTAATCCTTCTTCAACGATGGCACGTACTTTGTCTTCTGCTTCTTTCAGCAGTTCTTCACTTTCTCTGACATAGACAAATCCTCGCGACTGAATCTGAGGTCCAGCAACAATGCGTCTATTTTTAGGATCCAGTGTCACGACTGCAATGAATATACCATCTTCAGCAAGCAGACGACGATCACGAAGGACGATATTACCGACATCACCGACACCGATACCGTCGATCAGCACATTACCGGCAGTAACTTTCTCGTTCGCAAGCATCTTTTCACCGTCGAAGTTAATGACATCCCCTTTTTCCAATAAGAAGATATGTTCAGGTTGAACACCTGTTTCTGCTGCTAACTTCGCATGAGCAATCTGCATTTTAAATTCCCCTTGTACAGGGATGAAGTATTTCGGCTGCATTAAGTTCAGCATCATTTTCAGTTCCTCCATACAGCCGTGACCAGATGCATGGATTTTTTTATTAGTTGGAATGACATGCGCACCCGCTTTTACGAGATGGTTGATAGTAGAGCCTAATATCACTTCCATACCAGATGAAGGTGTCGTCGTGATGAACACTGTATCTCCTTCATCGATATTCATAATGCTGTGTTTTTGTAATGCCATATGTCCTAATGCTTCAATCGGTTCACCTTGTGAACCTGTAGATATGATGACTATTTCGTTTTTAGGATACTTAGAAATATCTTTGATTGGAATCAGTAATTGATCTGGAATATCGAAGTAGCCGAGTTTACGAGCTGTATTGAATGAACTCTCCAGTGACTTTCCGAGGAAGCTCACTTTACGGTTCGTATTCGCTGCAGCAGTCAGTACTTGTTGAATCCGGATGAAGTTTGAAGCATAGCACGATACAATGATACGTCCACGAGCTTTGGCAAATTCATCATTAATATGACTCTCAATGACATTTTCAGGTGTATTATAGCCCGGTTTTTCCGCTTCAGTTGAATCACTGATTAAAGCCAGTACGCCGTTCTCACCAATCATGCTCATTTTTGAGATGTCCGGACGATATGGTCCTTTGACGCTCTGATCAAACTTGAACTCACCTGTGTAGACAATCGCACCATGTGAAGTATGAATGCAGACACCTAATGAGTCTGGAATACTGTGCGTTGTATTAAAGAATGTAATATTAACACCTTTGAACCGCATGACAGATTCATTGTTGACTGTATAATATTTTAATTTTTTATCGACTTTTGCTTCCCTCATATGGTCTTTCACTAATGCAAGAGTGAGACGTGACCCATAGATCGGCGCGTCTACTTTGTCGATAATATAGCGCAGTGCACCGATGGCATCTTCATGTCCGTGTGACAGGAAGATCCCTTTTAAACGATGCTTGTTTTCAACGACGTACTGAATATCGGGAATGACGACATCGATTCCGAGCATTTCATCTTCCGGAAACATCAGTCCTGCATCCAGCATGAACATTTCATCGTCTACTTCGACAATATACATGTTCTTAGCTATTTCCCCTACACCACCAAGTGGTATTATTCTAATATGATGATTTTCTTTCTTCACTAAATTCAAAATAGTTCCTCCTAAAATTCTTTCCCGTACAAAACATATTGTCTTTATTATAAGCTATTTGAATCTTATAACACAATAAAAAATAGCCATACGGTGGATAACTAGAAGAAATATGACCTATAGACAAAACAAATCGGAAATCTCATCAAATATGATGAAGGATTTCCGATAATTAAAAGACTAATTCACTTGATGGGTTTCTTCAAGTTCAATACGATAATTCCCACCGACCAATGTCAACTTGCTGATTTGAATACTGGATGATGCGTAACGCTCTTCTTCCCCTTTGAACAATGCGATGGATTCGATAGACTGCTGACTTGTTTCCAGCTGGTTGAAGTATTGACCGACTTCACCATCTGTCGTCGTAATTTTAATGAGCGGCTGATCAACAGTCAGCTGCCCTTCTGCCAGCAATGTCTGATTGTTTACAATTATTCGATCAAATACCATTGTAATGCCTCCTTTATAGTCAACTATATTTTAATACCAACTACTAGAAATTACAAAGATTTAGTAAATACCAGTGTAGAGGCAGGCTTATTCAGAATATCGAGCACAGTCATGATATCAGCGAAAGAAATCGCATTGATTCGCTGTTCAAACGCTTCAAGCGTCACGACTTTACCGTAATACAAATAACTCATGCCGCTGCGCATCATCATCTGACCTTCATAGTCATTATTCATATACGCATTCGTGATTAAATAAGTCTTCGCTCTTTCAAGTTGATCAGCAGTCACTGTATCTCTAAATGAGTTCAGCAGCTTGTTTATTTCAGCTGTTGCTTCGTCAATAGCAGTATGGTCGCAAGCAATATAGATTGAAAATAGGCCGCCCTCATCAAATGATTCAAGTGAAGAGTACACGTTATAACATAAGCCAAGTTCCTCACGCAGCCTTCTAAATAGTGGAGATGATACCGATTCACCGAACATCGAGCTGAACAAACTGAAGGCATCGTATAACGGGTGATGATAGCTTACGGCATTATAGCCTATCAATAAGTGGGCCTGCTCATAATCATACAGCCGGCTGTCATTAAACGGTGTCCACCGATAATGAGCTGCAACCTGTTCAAAGTCACTGCTTTGCATTCTGCTGAACGTATCAATCACTCCGTTCGGATTATCTCCTGAGTAGGAAATAATGATCCGGTCAGCACTGTAAAACGTCTGATAGAAAGAAATCAGAACGTTCCGGTCAATAGCGGCGAGCGATTCCTTAGTCCCTAAAATCGGTTGCGAAAATGAACTGTTTTGAAATGACTGCTTCTGGAAAGATTCATAGATTAAGTCTTCCGGGTCATCTTCTGTCATTTTGATTTCTTCAAGAATCACCTGCTGTTCACGCTTGATCTCTTCTTCTGGAAAGGTAGCACGATTCAGCATCTCGTCAAGAAGCTGTATAGCCCGAGCTTCGTATCGCTTTAGTGTTTTAATCGTATAACAAGTGTATTCTTTCGTCGTATAAGCATTGACTTCGCCTCCGATCGCATCCATTTCTTCTGCCATCTGCACGGCGGTGAACGCACGAGTTCCTTTGAAGAGCATATGCTCAATAAAGTGAGCTGTCCCTGCCGGGAATGAAGATTCGTGCTTTGTTCCTACTTTGACGAATGCAGCTATATGTACGATTTGATGTGCATTGCCATGTTCAAGAAAAACAAGTCCATTTTGTAACTTCAACGATTAACCTCTTTTCAAGAAAAAACTGGATCCATCAATGATCCAGTTTTTCTATTTACTATTCTTTTGATTCTGCCTGTTTATTTTCTGCAAGGAGGTCCTTACGAGATGCATTGACACGACCTTGACGGTCAATTTCAGTGACTTTAACAAGGAACTGGTCACCCATCTTCACGACATCTTCAACTTTGTTGACTCTTTCCTGAGTCAGCTGAGAAATGTGTACCAGCGCATCTTTTCCCGGGAAGATTTCTACGAATGCACCGAATTTTTCGATGCGTTTAACAGTCGCCATATACACTTCGCCGACTTTCGCTTCGCGTACAATATCTTCAATCAAGCCTTTTGCTTTTTCAATCATGCTTGCGTCACTAGATCCGATAAAGACAGTGCCGTCTTGTTCAATATCCAGCTTAACGCCTGTTGCATCGATAATTTCATTGATTTTCTTACCACCAGGTCCAATGACGTCACGAATTTTGTCAGGATTGATGTGGATGATTTCAATCTTTGGAGCATAAGCACTCAGCGTCTCACGCGGTGCATTGATAGTCTGCATCATGTGTTCCATAATGTGCATACGACCGATTCTTGCCTGCTCAAGTGCCTCCTTCAAGATTTCTTCTGACAGTCCATCAATCTTGATATCCATTTGAATCGCTGTGATGCCCTCTTTTGTACCTGCAACTTTAAAGTCCATATCGCCGAGAGCATCTTCCATCCCTTGGATATCTGATAATATGGTATAATCTTCACCTTTCTTAACAAGTCCCATCGCAATACCCGCTACAGGGGCTTTAATAGGTACACCAGCATCCATCAATGCTAATGTTGAGCCGCATATTGATGCCTGTGAACTTGAACCATTGGATTCAAGCACTTCTGAAACAACGCGTATCGTGTAAGGAAATTCTTTTTCATCAGGGATTACTTGCAGCAATGCACGTTCGCCGAGTGCACCGTGACCGATTTCACGACGTCCTGGCGCACGAATCGGACCTGTTTCACCTACTGAGAAGTTCGGGAAATTATAGTGGTGCATATAACGCTTCTGCTCCTCAACACCTAAACCGTCAATAATCTGATGTTCTCCTAGCGCACCTAATGTTGCTACAGATAATGCTTGAGTCTGTCCTCTTGTAAATAGACCTGAACCGTGTGCTCGCGGCAGCAGCCCGACTTCACTATCAAGCGGTCTGATTTCATCCGGACGACGCCCGTCCGGACGAATCTTGTCTTCTGTAATTTGACGACGGACTTCTTCTTTGATTAAACCATCAAATGTCTTATTGACCACAGTCATCGTCTCTTCATCTTGACCGATATATTGATCGATGATCTGCAGCTTAACTGCAGTGATATTTTCTTCACGCTCCAGCTTGTCTTTAGTTTGAATCGCTTGAGCAAGTCCTAATTCCTCTGCATAGCGCTTAACTTCATTTTCAACCTGCTCGTTCGGAGGTGCAGGAACAAATTCTTTTTTCACTGGTGCGATTTCATTGACGATGCTCTCCTGGAACGCGACCAGTTCTTTGATGGCTGCATGGCCAAACATAATCGCTTCAAGCATTTTGTCTTCTGGTACTTCTTTGGCACCTGCTTCAACCATGTTAACCGCGTCTTTATGGCCAGCTACTTGCAGATCTAACAGCGACTGCTCCCGCTGGGCAACCGTTGGATTGATAACCAGTTCACCGTCGACAAGACCGACATTGACACCTGCAATAGGGCCTTGGAAAGGAATATCTGACACTGCTAATGCTACAGAAGAGCCGAGCATCGCTGCCATTTCTGGTGTATTATCTGCGTCCACACTCATCACGATGGAGATGACTTGAATATCATTGCGGTAACCTTTCGGGAACAGTGGACGGATCGGACGGTCAATTAAACGGGCAGTCAATGTCGCGTCTTCACCCGGGCGTCCTTCACGTTTGTTGAAGCCGCCTGGAATCTTTCCGGCAGCATATAATTTCTCCTCGTAGTTGACCATGAGCGGGAAGAAATCAACGTCCCGTGGTTCCTTGCTTGCAGTTGCAGTCGATAACACCACTGTGTCGCCGTAGCGGACAAGTGCCGCACCGTTCGCCTGTTTTGCCAGCTGGCCGACTTCAACTGTTAACGGGCGTCCTGCCCATTCTGTTGTAAATACTTTTTTCTGAGACATTAAAAATGCTCCTCTCCAATATATATCATCCATCATATCATTTATCCGTTGTTTGAGGTATATTTAGACATAAAAAAATCGAAAGAAACAACTGTCTCTTTCGACTAGAATTAAGATTAACGACGTAATCCTAAAGATTTAATTAATTCACGGTAACGTTGAACGTCATTTTCACGTAAGTAAGTCAGTAAGTTTTTACGACGACCAACCATTTTAAGTAAACCACGACGTGAATGGTGATCTTTTTTATGAGTACGTAAGTGCTCGTTTAATGCATTGATTTCTGCAGTTAAAACAGCAATCTGTACTTCTGGTGATCCTGTGTCTGTTTCGTGCACACGGTATTGTGCGATTAATTCGTTTTTACGTTCTTGTGAAATTGCCATAATTAAATGACCTCCTATTATATAATTGACACCATGACCTGAGCAGATCGTCGGAGTGATCGATAAGCCAAGGAAAGGTACTTGACCTATTATAGCACCATCGCTGAATTAATCAAGTGAAATATCAGCTAAAAGTTGTTCAGCCCACTGCTTATCCTGCTTGATCTGGGCGATAAGTGCGTCTATGCCGTTGAACTTCTGTTCTGGTCTGATGAATTCATGCCAGAACACTTCGACACGTTCGCCGTAAATAGATTCCGTGAAATCAAAAATATGAACTTCTATGGAGACAGCAGAAACTGCCGGATCATGAAATGTCGGCTTATAACCGATATTACAGACACCTTTTAACATTTGATCTGAATCTGTCCGTTTCAGCGTCACGGCATAAACACCGAGCTTCGGCAGCACATAGGCTTCATCAGGTGCCACATTAGCAGTAGGAAAACCAATCGTCCGTCCGCGCTTCTCTCCCTGCACGACGAGCCCGGAAATTTTGTAGGGACGACCAAGCTGCGCGTTCGCTTCCTTAACATGTCCTTCTTTCAGTGCATTTCTGATATGCGTCGTCGCAATCTTGTCTGCATTCAGCTCCTGCTTCGCAACAGCCGTGACATTGAATCCCTGCTTATCAGCTTCAAGCTTCATCATATTCCCTTTACCGAACTTGCCGTATGTAAAATCAAACCCGGCGATTACTTCTTTAACATGGTTGTTCGTCAAATAGTCACGGATGAAATCCTGTTCCGCCATCTGTGCAAACTTCGATGTGAAAGATACGACAAATAAATAATCAATCCCGATGGCTTCCAGCAGGCGCTGCTTTTCATCAAGCGGCGTCAAATAGTCCGTTCGCTGCTTCTCCGGATTGAGGACGACTGACGGATGCGGATCAAACGTCATCACCGCTTTAGCCAGCTGCTTCTCTTCAGCAATCTCCTTCATCGTATTGATGACTGACATATGACCGAGGTGCAGCCCGTCAAAAAATCCGATTGCGAGGGCGACATCCGGATGATTGTACATGTCTGTCAAATTATGATTGGTATGTATCGTCTTCATCATTATCACGTTCTCTTTCCCATATACTTTATGCTTAGTGTATCAGAAAATGACGTCATGAAGCCAAAAAAAGATTCCACCTATAGATGGAATCTTTTTAAGAACTCAGCCTTCCTGCTGAACCATTCTCACTAATGCGCTTGCGATAGCGTTTTTCTCTTCACCTTGAGCATTGTTCCATAATTCATTAAGAACTTTTTCCTCACGTTTTTTAGGTTCTTCGTTTTTTGCTAAGTGGTCTGCAACTTTTTCTGCTGCTTTGACAATCGCGTCATCGCTCATGCCTAATTTTTCAGCTCTGCCGACTTGTTTGTTTAAGTAAGATTTGAAGTTGTTGAAGCTCTCCAAGATTTGGTCTCTATCTTCCTGTGATAAGTTGTTTAGTTGTTCTTCTGGATTTACATTTGCCATTGTTCATTTCTCCTTTGTTAGGACAGTGTCCTTTGATTGAGTATGAAACTATCAATATCATTATAAATGATGATCGATAGTGTATATTTAGCCACTTATCATCATTCTAAACACACATCAATGAAATTTACATATAGTTTTCTAATTAAATACTTTTACTGCTTTGACCTGTCCTGGCTTTTCCGGATGCGGCGCATAGATGGCAAGTGCCTTATCGTCATAAGTAATGACAGTCGGCTCACATACAGGAAGCTCGTCATCACTGAACTTCTGGCCGTTGTTCACACGTAGTTTCAGCACCTCGTCCACTGCGAGATGCGGCAGCTCTTTCAGCCCTTCTTCTATCGGCCGCAGTAACGGCTGGACATCCACTGTATCCGCAATCTGGTCGAGCGTATAACAGTCATTTAAAGTGAATCCGCCGCTTTCCAGCCGGGTCAGTCGCGACATATGCCCGACTGTATTTAGTTGTTCAGCGATTTGAGTGGCGAGCGTCCGGATATAAGTACCTTTACCGCATGCCACATCAATTGTAAATGTCAGCCGGCCGTCTTGATAAGTCAGTCTTGACGTCCGCGTGATGTCCTTGATATGGACGATGCGGGACGGCCGTTCAATTACTTTCCCTTCCCGGGCATATTCATACAGTTTGCGGCCGTTGACTTTAACAGCAGAGTACATGGGCGGAGTCTGCTCAATATGTCCTATGAGCTGCGTCAAGGCATTATCCACCTGTGCTTCAGAATAGCAGTCCGGCTGAATGAGAACTGTGGAAATCACGTCCCCGGTCTGATCTTCTGTCGTCGTCTGGCTGCCGAGCGTAATCTCTGCCGCATAGCGCTTCCCGCTGTCCATAATATAATCGCTAATTCTTGTCGCAGGACCGATGCAGACAGGCAGCACACCATCCACTGCAGGATCGAGTGTCCCTGTATGGCCGACTTTTTTTGTCTTTAACAGTTTTCTCAGTTTGAAGACCACGTCATGACTCGTCATGCCCCGTGGTTTATTGATAGCAAGTACGCCGTTCAGCATCATCATTCCTCCATTAAAAAAGCAGATAGTAGGCACTATCTGCTATCCTTTATTAAGATCAGCAATCATACGTTCAATCTTGTTACCGTAATCAATCGATTCATCATAGACGAATTTCAGTTCAGGCACAATACGCAGTTTCATACGCTGACCGACTTCTGTCTTCATGAAACCTTTTGCTTTTTCAAGACCTGCAAGTGTCTCACGGCGTTCCTTGTCATTGCCGAGAACTGTCACATAGACTGTCGCAAGAGATAGATCTCCTGTCACTTCTACTTCTGTGACTGTCACAAAGCCGACACGCGGATCTTTAATCTTCTGGCTGATGATTTCACTCAGTTCCTTTTTGAGCTGTTCACCGACACGTTCACTTCTCATACTCATGTTATCACCTCGCTGTTAACATACCCTGTGAGCAGGAAAATATGTCTATTCATTATAAGATGCGAGTGTGGTCCTGTCAAACAGAGGGATATCGTGCTGTTTATTAAGGAGAAGGTCGATCAAACGCGTTCAGCTGATACGTTCTGCTCGACTCGCCTACTTCCTATAATCACTATATTTGAGACTCATTGAGCGATTAAAAAATCATCATCAGGGAATCAGTTGTACTATGAGCGGTTCTGCCGCAGGTTATATCATTTAAAGGAGACTCTGCTATGTTTGAGAAAATGTTTTTTGATGGCTTTGATGTCATCTTCCGCACGCTTTTGATTGGTATCATGGCCTACTTATCGCTGATTGTGATCTTAAGAGTGAGTGGTAAGCGAACATTGAGCAAAATGAATGCGTTTGACCTGATCGTCACCGTTGCGTTAGGATCTATTCTTGCCAGCATCATCACAAGCAAAGATATCAGTATATCTCAAGGACTTACCGCGTTCATCACTTTAGTCGGCCTGCAGTTCATCATGACGAAGCTGTCCTTTATCAGCCCATCTTTCAGTGATGCCATCAAGTCGAATCCGACCCTGCTCTATTATCAAGGTCAGTTCGTGCACAGACAGATGAAAAAAGAACGTATACTGCAGATAGAGATTCTGCAGGCCATCCGCTCAGCGGGCCACAACTCACTCGACGATATACAGGCGGTCATTCTGGAAACAGACGGGACTTTATCGATAATCAGTCACAGCACAGATTCAAATATCAAGGACAGCCAGCTCTTTGCTAAAGTACAGGAATAACTTGGCAAACTGAATAACTTCAACCTTAATACAACAGTGAATC
>CAACWF010000124.1_pt1 | contig 20736 bp, 17 predicted proteins | sample 2275581 | NCBI WGS metagenome assembly CAACWF01 (sample SAMEA5312451, study PRJEB27640) | indoor metagenome | biome: indoor environment; feature: uncontrolled; material: polymer tiles stone | place: Germany | collected 2014-07-07
CAATCTCACTTATACCTAAAACTACAGAGTACTAAAACTTGCTTCGCTTATTGTTCTAGTTTTATAAAATCTCACTTATACCTAAAACTACAGAGTACTAAAACCGCTAATGAAAATCATATATTATTTTCATAGCATTTTATTCACAAAAGTAGATATAGCGCTTGGCAGCTTACCAAGTTCTATATCGATTGTATAATTATGTTTACAATGTTTCAACCAACTCAATACTACATATATATCTATCGGATCAAATACGACAATATCTGCTAGTCTGTAATTAGAGATAATAGGTTGAATCTCCAAGTCATTACAATAATTTTTGAAAATAACATCTAATCGTTCCATTAATTCTTCTTCTTTGTAGTCTAACGGTGCTTCCCATTCCAAAGAATTATAGAATTCATCAGACAACATTTGTTTTCCATTTCTAAAATAGTTATTATACTTCAGTTCATCTGCCAGAAAATATTTTGATTGTGTTAAAACTAATATATGTGCATCAAGTTCTTTTAACATACTTGCAAAAGATTGCTGCTCAACTGGACTTAAATTTGCTTCTGGATATAGATAAATAATCAACGTTTTATTTAACGACTGTGCATTCATTTCTGTGACCAATATCGGCAAGAGTTGAACCAGTTTATTGATAAGTTTTGAATAATCCACACTGTAATCGTATTCAAAGCTTAATTGTTTGATAAGTTGCTTTACATCAAATTTTTTTAATTCCAGTGGCAGACTTTGATTTATATCGATTAACATATCTTCCATTAAAGCATTAATAGAATTAATATATCCATCAGTTTCAATATGCATCGTGTAATCTCTGACTAACTTTTTATACATCAAACTCGATGCACTAAGACAATGTTCCTCTTCAATTACACTTTGAGAAAGAATAAAACTTCTAAAACTTTTATTTGAAATGTGTTCATTATTATCAAGATCAATAATCAAAAATTCTTCTTTATTTTTAGCTCTAGGCTGAAAATACTCATTTATATCGTTTAAAAACTCTTCTTCATGTGTATCGTTTTCATTATAGATTGCTGAGTACTTCCCTATATTTAAACGTACTGCTTTAGTTTCACTTCTGATTTCCCACAGCATCCTCATTCCACCTAAAAAATGATTGTTCTATTATCACCAAGCAAAGCAATATTTTTATCTTCTTCTCCTAATAATATTTTCATTTTTTCGTATTGCTTTTCTGTTATAATCAATGCTCTTACATGGCCATCTTCAGGGAGTAATTTTTTAACAGTGTTCACACTTAAATCTGCTGCATCTTTGTTAATGCAACTTTTAATATAGATTGAATACTGCATCATCAAAAACCCTTCTTTGATAAGCGATTTTCTAAACTTATTGTACGTTCTCACTTGCTTTTTCGTTTCCACCGGCAGGTCAAACATTATAAATACTCTCATAAATCTATAACTCATAAAATTCATAGCGTTTCAGACTTGGGAACTTCAGCACCTTTTCGTCACTGGTTCTAAAGTAATCTATAATAGATTGAATCATCACTTCTATAGCTCTAATAACAGTCTGCATTTTGCCGTCAATTTCAACACGAGCATGCATTAAGTTGATTAAATTCAATCTGTATTCTCTTGTCATAAATTCTTCAGGCGGATTTTTAAGCAAGTATAAATCAACAAGTGATCTAAAAGGTTCAATTAAATCTGAAGCGAGATTAAAGTGATTACGCGCCCCAATGTGATGTATACCTATCGCTGGCAATAATCCCTTAGCAACAATCGTGCGGGCAATAGCAGCGTTGAGAATGGTGTAACCATAGTTAAGTACTCCATTCTCAACTAGCATGTCATTATCCCTATTAAAATCTTCAAAAAATGTATTGAAAAAATACCGGGCTGCTTGAGCTTCAATATTTTTTTCATCATTAAGCTCAATTACATCTGCAAGTGTCAGCATTTTACTTATTCTATGACGGTCCGCCTGCATTTTGTTCATACATTCAGCTTGATTTATTATTTTTTGTTTTACTATCCTTCTCCACAAATTAGCTTTAGCATCAGTCGTCCATTGAAGCTGTTCTTTCATTTGAGCATATTGATTAAAGTGTCCGCTAATTGGTTGTAAAACACATTCAGGAAGATGCTTCTGATTACATAATACGACAAGCACATTATATTCTGACAGTTCAACAAGTAACCTTGTACTTAAAGTGACGGTTAAATCCTCAATGACTAAAGCAAATATATCGCCCAAAGGAATCTTTACTTCGTGGTCTCCTTTAGTCACTTTCAAACTATTAAGATTTAAAGACAAATGATTTACTTCAGTTACATAAACAATTCGCCAGGACATTTATATCATCCTTTCTTAATAATCATTTGAGGTTTTTCAGAGGAAAATGCGTTATAGGTATTTCCTAATAAATCGCTACTTACTTTCGATAACGATTTAGTTTTGTTTGTAATAGTTTTATATAGACGTGGTGTTGCAATATTATTAATTTTGCAAAAGTCAGGATATCTTATATCTATTAAATCTACTTCAATCCTATTTAACCGTTCACTATTAACACCAATTACTTTAAAAATTTCATTATCAATTTTTATCAAATCATTATTATAAAAACTGCCTATAAATTTTGAACCATCTTTAATGCTTCTTTTCATCATACTTTTTTTATATTTTTTATTATCAATTATAAAATAGGATTCTTTTTTAATAACATCTATATATTTAACAGTTACAAATTTATAACCTTCATCATCTTTAAAAACATCAAATCTATATGGTTTTTGAGATAACTTTATCACTTTATTTCTGGCATCTTTATAATCATTCGTAATATCCAAGTGGGTTCCCACTTTTTTACCTATATATTTTAAAGATTTAACTGTTGGTCCATTACCTTTTTTACTATACTTAGTCAACATTTCTCCAGTTTCTTCAAGATGCTTAAATAATGGGTTTTTTTCATTTGAATACTGTTTCATTATCAGCTGAAGTTTTTCAAATGTTCTTGGATCATTTTTAAACATTAATAGTTTCTCTGGAGATTTATCCATAATCTTTTTGATTGTATCATTATCTTTCGCATAAATATTTTTGATTGTTTGGACCGTATAAAGTTCCTCATCAACTTCTCTTGTTGAATAGATTGTATCGTTAATTAATTGTCTATTTGGTTTTTTATCTACTCGATGTGAGTATTTGAAATCCTTAAAGTCTTTAATGCCCTGAATTTGATGAGGAATAATGAACATTTCCTCATACTCTTCTTCTCCTGCTACTTTCACTTCAACTTCCGGTTCATCTACTGATGGTTTCTCCATCACTTTCATCTGATTTTTAAGCTTTTTATGCGACTTAAATATAAAATCAACATTTGCAATAATTAATGCATCTTCCGCATGGTGCTTATAACCTTTGTTACGCTCTTTATCAAATTTCCATCTCGTTCGCAAAAAGCTTGTAAAACCACCATTAATTGACTTTACTTTAACATCCAGATGATTCGCTTCAAAATACGCTTTCAACAATGTCATTAGTTCACGAGTCGCATATCTTGTATCAACTAAATTCCGGTTAATAAACTCTTTTTGTACGCTGAATTTATTAATATCTCGTTCCTCAAGCAAGTATTCTCTTTTCTTTTTAGTCATTCGATCTTTTGATTTACTTAAATTTAATACGTGATGTTTAAACTGAGGATAAGTTATTTTAGCATCTGCTGAATTTAAATATTGATAAGGCGTTCTGTTACCTTTTTTACTGTTTTCTGTTTGTTTTACCAACACTTTATTATTGAATGAATTATCAAATGCAACTGATCTTGGAATAATGTGATCTACTTCATAATGCAGCGGATTTCTCAAAAGGTCTTCTAGAGGAATATCTTCTAAAGAGTATAAACATTTCCCTTCCTGCATATCATGAAGTTTAATTTTTTCAACTAGGTACTTGGCATTTTGAAGTCCGTACTTTCCGATTACTTCATTGATTCTTTTGTTAGTTGCTTCAAAATTCTTCTGACGATTGGTAATGGCTTTACGTGCATCTGCAGAGTTTGATTCTCTTGCCAGTTCAATAATAATATCCTTCGGCAGTCCGTACTTCTTAATAACGGCATTTACAACATTGATAGATTGAATGAAGGATCTCTTTACAACTGGCGATAAAATAAAGTCTTCAACAAAATCCACCGGTATTTTATTCTGGTTGCTTAGTTTGAACTTTGTCGGTTTAATGTTAAGCCTTGTGAAAATTGCCATTTGATTATCACTAGTATGCCATAGTTCATCTAATACTAATTTCATACATTTTTTAGAAAGACTATGTGTTCCAGTATATCCAGATAACAATGATATTTGCTCCGCTTCATCTTCACTCAGTGGAATATGCAATTCTAATAGCTGTTTTTTGATATCCCCAGATGTCTGATACATTGTAAGTATTTCTGCAATTTTATCCATGAGATCAACATTGCTTAGCAAGGCACTATCTTTCACTATACCGTTTAAATCATGGAATAATTTAAGCGTTGTAAACTCTGGTTTACCGGCTTTTGTAATTCGATAACCTGATATTTCTGTTTCTGCGATGTCCAGTTCTTTCGCAATTTGTTTAAGTGTCGGTGTTTTTTTCACTCTAAACACATTGTTAATGATATTTAGTTTTTCCTGGTGAGTCAGTTTTATATTTTCATCCCTATTGATATTTAAATTGTTTAAATCATTCAACACATTGAATAACGTAGCTGTCTGTGAATATTTGACACTACGCAGTTCTTCAGGAAAATAAGTACAGCGGCCCATTAACAGTTCATACCACTTCTTTAGGTCGCCCTCCCATCCATACGGACTACCTTTGCCCGGGCCTTCAAAATATTCACGTCTTTTTTCAATCAGCTTAATATATTCTTCAACAAAACTGTCATCAAGTCGATGAAACGGCTGCTGTATTTTTAACAATTGACGTGCTTCTTTTACAAAATCTGATGTCTTAAAACGATTACGTTCTCCGCGTACTTTCCCGTTTTCATAACGCTCTAATTGAACTTCACAAACATATTTGTCTTCTAGCTCTTTTTGGTTCTGCATCAACTGCTCTTTTGTAGATAATTCATTTCCTTCATCATCATTTTCTATAGCTGCTTCCACGTTATGAATCCCTCTTCTTTTTGCTAAATGCAGTAATGCGATAACAAGTTCATCCTTTGTCAGTTCGTGTGATAATCCTTTTACTCTGATGGCATATGGATTTGTGTCTGTCGGAATGTGATCCATATCAAGTAAATCGTGATTGACCATTAATTGTTGAATTCTATGTATTCTGTGTCTTCTTCTGCGCTGTAATCTTCTTGAACCACGCTTTGTACGTCTTCCTTCGTTATTCTCTACATCTGCTTCCTTAAACAGCCTTACTCCAGCAGTTATAACTTCACGAGTTTCATAATCTATCAGACCATACCCTACAGATGTGATGCCTATATCCAACCCAAGAATATATTCTTTCAACTTTGCTCCCCCTTTTATTAACTGTTACATTTATTTTACATAATAATTGATATTTTTGGTAATTAATTTTTCTAATTTTCTAATTATTAATCTATAAAAAAAATCCTGCCAACAAGTTGACAGGATAAACACGGCATATAGCCTTGTTTTAGTAGATTCTATAGTTTTAGGTATAAGTACAGTTAGCTAAACTGTACTTATATTTTAAGTAATCAAATAAAAATAGTCAATATATTTTGAATAATTAATTAAATTTTTTTATTTGTTATAAATACAAATACCACCGAAGCCGACTTCGGTGGTTGCTGTTAGAACGGCAGGTTCATTCCCTGGAATGGATTTCTGCCTTTTTTGCCTTTTTTCATGCCTGAGAACTGCTTCATCATCTTCTTCATCTCATCGAACTGCTTGATCAGACGGTTCACTTCGCTCATGCTTCTGCCTGAGCCGGCCGCAATTCTGCGCTTTCTTGAGACGTTGATGAGCGCCGGGTTCTCACGCTCTGCTTTCGTCATTGAACGGATGATCGCCTGTACATGATCGATCTGCTTCGGATTCATGTTCAGCTGATTGACGCCTTTCATCTTGTTCGCGCCGGGTATCATCTTCAGCAGGTCATCCAGCGGTCCAAGCGCTTTGACCTGATCCAGCTGCTCCAGGAAGTCATCGAACGTGAATGATGACGTCTTCATCTTCTGTTCCAGTTCCTTCGCTTTTGATTCATCCACTGACGCCTGAGCTTTTTCGATGAAGCTTAAGACATCACCCATGCCGAGTATACGGGACGCCATGCGCTCTGGATGGAATGGTTCAAGCCCGTCCATCTTCTCGCTCATCCCGACGAATTTAATTGGTTTCTGTGTCACACTTCGGATGGATAGTGCGGCACCCCCACGTGTGTCACCGTCAAGTTTTGTCAGCGTGACTCCTGTCACGTCCAGCTGGTTGTCAAAGCTTTCTGCGACGTTCACTGCATCCTGACCAGTCATGGCATCGACAACCAGCATGATTTCATCCGGTTTTGAGACTTCTTTCACGTCAACCAGTTCATTCATCAGTGCTTCATCGATATGCAGTCGGCCTGCGGTATCGATGATGACGAAGTCATAATGTTCTTCTCTTGCGTGCTGCAGTGCCTGACGTGTGATTTCGTCAGGTTTCACCTGATCTCCTAATGTGAACACCGGGATGTCGATCTGCTTACCGACTGTCTGCAGCTGCTGAATCGCTGCGGGACGATATATATCACATGCGACAAGCAGTGGTCTTTTGTTGAATTTCTTACGCATTAACAACGCCAGTTTTCCGGCAGTCGTTGTTTTACCTGCCCCTTGCAGACCGACCATCATGACGACAGTCGGTGGCTTTTTGCTCATGTTGATGGCTGTGTTCTCTCCGCCCATGAGCTGTGTTAATTCATCCTGTACAATCTTGATGACCTGCTGGCCCGGCGTCAATGATGTCATGACATCACTGCCGAGCGCACGTTCTGATACAGTCGCGACGAACTGTTTAACCACTTTGAAGTTAACATCGGCTTCAAGCAGTGCCAGTCTGACTTCACGCATCATCACTTTAATATCTGCCTCTGTCACTTTACCTTTACCTTTGATTTTCTGCATCGTTGCCTGCAGTCTATCGGATAATCCTTCAAATGCCATTTAACACACCTCTATTCAATCGATTCTATTTGTTCTATCAGCTTCAGCAGCGCTGTGTCCTGCTGTGTTAAGCTTGCTTTCATCTCATCCAGCAGCACTTTGCGTTCTTCAAACTTCTTCAGTAAGCCGAGCTTCTGCTCATAATCCTCAAGCAGTTCGTCAGTCCGTCTTATATTATCATAAACCGCCTGGCGGGACACTTGAAAGGTCTCTGCGATTTCTGACAGTGACTCATCTTCCAGATAATAGCGCTCTAAATAGTTGCGCTGCTTATCGGTCAGCAGCCCCTGGTAGAAATCAAACAGATAATTCATCCGCATCGTCTTAGTCAGATCATCCTGCATGAGGATCAGTCGTTTCTGAATCTACTTGCTCTTCACTTTCAACACCGCTCGCTTCAATCATATCAGCGAATAAGCCGTATACATAGCTTTCTGCGTCAAACGGCTGCAGGTCATCCAGCTTCTCACCAAGTCCGACGAATTTAACAGGAATATGCAGTTCGTTACGGATCGCAAGAACGATCCCCCCTTTAGCTGTCCCGTCAAGCTTCGTCAATACAATCCCAGTGACATCAGTCACTTCTTTGAATGCTTTCGCTTGAACCAAGGCGTTCTGACCAGTCGTCGCATCAAGAGCAAGCAGTACTTCATGCGGTGCATTCGGTACTGATTTTGAGATGACTTTCTTCACTTTCTGCAGCTCATTCATTAAGTTCGCTTTATTTTGGAGACGTCCTGCTGTGTCACAGATCAAAATATCGACTTTCTTTGCTTTCGCTGCATTGACTGCATCGAACATGACAGCAGCAGGATCTGAGCCTTCATTTTGTTTGACGACTTCAACGCCGACGCGGTCACCCCATACTTGCAGCTGCTCGATTGCTCCGGCACGGAACGTATCTCCTGCTGCCAGCATCACTGTTTTACCCTGCTGTCTGTAGCGGTGTGCCAGCTTACCGATAGTAGTCGTTTTGCCGACACCGTTGACGCCGACCATCAAGATGACTGTCAGACCGTCTTCCTGAATATTCATCGCCTGCAGTTCATCGTCTTCCTGCTCATAGATTTCCACGATTTTCTCAACAATGACTTCGCGGAGGTCAGCTGTTTCAGTAATATTTTGACGTTTCGCTTCAAAGCGCAGTGATTCAACCAGCTCCATCACTGTATTGAATCCAACGTCAGCCTGTATCAGCATTTCTTCCAGTGCTTCAAAGAAATCTTCATCCACTGTCCGGTAATGTGCAAGCAGGTCATTCAATTTGTTCTGGAAGTTTTCACGTGATTTCTCAAGTCCTTGACGGAACTTCGCACCGATCTGCTGTGCTTCCAGTTCTTCGAATTCTTCGATTGACATTAAATCATCATCGTCAAAACTAAAGTCCCATTCATCCGCTTTTTTTGCCGGCTGTTCTTGAACACGTTCCGGGATTGCAGGGGCCGGCTTATCATTAGTCTGTTCGTCTTCTGTTGAGAGCGGTTCTAACGTCTGTTCGTCGTCTGGAACAAATCGCTCTTTTAATCGTTTAAAAAAACTCATTGTGTTAGCTCCTTTACTTTTTCGTTGTTCAATTCACTTAGATTGACACTGACCAGCTGTGTGATACCGGAATTCTGCATCGTCACACCATATAATCGATCTGCTGCTTCCATTGTACCTTTTCTATGCGTAATCACAATGAATTGTGTGTCGTCGCTCAATCTCTGCAAGTAATTACCGAATCTGACGACATTGGCTTCATCCAGTGCTGCTTCCACTTCATCCAGTATAACAAACGGTGCACTTCTGACTTTTAGAATGGAGAACAATAATGCCACTGCCGTCAATGCCCGTTCTCCTCCAGACAATAGTGTCAAATGTTGACGTTTCTTACCTGGCGGCTCAATAGTCATATCAACCCCTGCTGTCAACAGATCATCACTCGTTAAGCTCAGTTCTCCTGTCCCTCCGCCGAATAGTTCACTGAAGACTGTCTGAAAGTTAGTTTGGACTTGCTTAAAAGTATCGGTAAAACGAGTGGTCACTTCGCTGTCCATCTCATGAATAATCGTCGTCAATGTTTCTTTAGCAGACATCAGGTCACTTTCCTGTGCTGTCAGGAAGTCATAGCGCGCCTTCACTTCATCATACTGTTTGATGGCTCCAAGATTAACTGGACCGAGTTCTTCTATCGCTGCTTTAGTCAACTTGACTCGTTTTCTTAACGTATCGATGTCAGTGAAATCAGTGTAATCCATCGTCGCCGCTTCAAAGGTGATATGATAATCTTCCAGAAGATGATAGATTAAATTTTCGAGCTGGACATCAATTCTCGAATAGCGTGATTTCATTTCGCCGATACCATTTTGAAGACCGCTGATCTGCCTCATCCCTTCATTATAGGCTGTACGGGCATCAGTAAGAATCTCCTCCTGCTGCTGCACTGTTTCCTTCAATGATTCCAGTTGCTGCTGGACATACTGGCGTTCGTCCTGCATTTGAGACAGCTGCTGCGTTAACTGTTCAAGTGTTCTCATAATGTCTTCTATTGTTGTCAGCTGACTTTGAGCTGACAGTTCTGTCATTTGATCGGTCAATTGATCGATCCGATGAACAGTTTGTCGTTGCTGCTGTTGTTGATATTTCAGACGTTCTTCCTGAACAATTCTACGATTTCTGACCGCATTCAATGATGTATTTACTTCTTTTTCCATATTTTTGCTGTCTTGACGATACGTATTGTATTCTTCCAGCTTCTGTTCAATCGTCGAGAGCTGCTGCTGTTGATCTGCAATAGACTGCTTGAGTCTCTGTGAAGTATTCATCAGCTGCTGCTGTTCCTCACGTCGCTCTGTCAATTCGTGCAATGCATCGTTCGCACGTTTCAGCTGTGCGAGCTGCTGCTCTGTCTGAGTCAACTCAAGCACCAGCTCCTGACGTTGATCAGCAAGCATTTCTCCGTTCATTCTAAGCTGATGCACTTCTTCTTCGTACTCACTCAACTGCTCTTTCAGATGAGATACTTGATGTTCCAATGTCGTCGTTGATATTTTATAGGTCGTAATTTTTTCTTCTAATTCCCGTGCTTCTTCTTTTTGTTTTAACAGGATTGACGGCTGACTGCTGCCCCCTGCCATGGAACCACCTGGATTCACGACATTGCCGTCAAGCGTCACAATTCTATATTTATAGTTGATATGTTTCGCAAGCTGATTAGCAAGCGGCAATGATTCAGCAATAATGACAAGACCTGTTAAGTTTTGAACTACTGCTCTGTAACGATCATCTGTCGTAATTAAATCAGCAAGTATCCCGACAAAGCCGGGCTGAGAGGTGAGTGTCTGCTTGACAGTGTCCGGCAGTTCACGTTTTCTAATGGTTGTCAGCGGAAGAAACGTCGCTCTTCCTGCTTTTTTCTTTTGAAGTGCTGAAATAGCTTGTCTAGCACTTTGTTCATCCTCAGTGATGATACTTTGCAGCTGACCCCCTAACGCGATGTCCAGTGCCGTCTGATACTCTGACGCCACATCAATCAGTGCTGCGACCGCTCCATGAATGCCTGTCAGACTATCATCCTTTAAGATAGTACGGACGCCTTGAAAATAACCTTGATATTCAGCCTGCATAGCGATGATGCTCTGATGTTTTGATTTCAGCTGTTCGATATAGCGGTATGCTTTCAGTAAATTATCTTCTTCAGTTTTATACTGCTGATGAAGTGATGTCACTTTGACCGTCTGCTGCTTGTAATCATGACGTGCAGTTGACAGCTGCTGTTCAAGGGCTGTGAGCTGCTGCTGCTTCGCCTCATAAATCTTTACAGCATCCTCGTAGTTCTCACTGACTGAATCATCCACTGAATGAGAGGCTAAATAAGCCGCGGCCTGGTCAAGCTGCCGCTCAATCAATTTAAGTTCATTCTTATTTGCAGTCTGTTCACTCAAAATTTCGTAGTAACTGTCGCGCGTTTCTTCCATCAGCTGCTCAACATCACTGTTCAGCTCTGTCAACTTCTGTTCGAGTATCCGTTCCTCTGTACGCAGCTGTTTAAGTTCCTGTTGAGCTTCCTTGATCTGATGGGTATGATTGGCCTTCCGCTGTTCTTCAGCGGTGATGTCTTCTGATAACTTGGAGCGTTCTTGCTGCAGTCGGTCAGACGATGCAGCATGATTATCCTTCTTCTCAGCTAATAAATGAAACTGACCTTGCGTACGTTCAATCTGTTCAGTCAGTTCAAGAAGTCTGCTGTTTAATTGTTCTAACTTAGTCGTCGCAGTCAGCTTGTCATCAGCTGCACGGTTGATTTTTTGTTCCAGACGTCCCACTTTGTCTTGTTTAAGGAGAACCATCTCTTCATATTCTTTAATGTCTTCTTCAAGTTTGCTGTAATCTGTCTTCAGCTGTGTGATGTCATAGACCGTCACTTGTATATCAGCATCTTTCATTTCCTGAGTCAATTCCTGATATTCTGAAGCAATCACTGCTTCTCTCTTCAAAGGCTCAACGCGGGATTCCAGATCAAAGATGATATCATTCACGCGGTCAAGATTGGCCACTGTTTCATCTAATTTCGCTTCTGTTTCTTTTTTGCGCTTCTTATATTTCAGTACACCTGCTGCTTCTTCTATCAAGTGACGTCTCTCTTCTGATTTGGCATTCAATATTTCATCGACTTTACCTTGTGAAATAATACTGAAAGCTTCCTTACCGAGTCCTGTATCAAGGAACAGCTCAGTAATATCCTTCAAGCGAACCTTGTTCTCATTCAAGAAGTACTCACTTTCACCGGAACGATAGAGACGACGTGTCACTTTGATTTCCTCTGTACTTGCAATCAGCTGCTGGTCATTATTCAGAGTTAATGTCACTTCTGCAAAATTTAACGGCTGGCGGTTTTCAGCTCCAGAAAAAATGACATCTTCCATTTTGGCTCCACGTAAATTTTTGGCGGACTGCTCCCCAAGTACCCACCTGATGGCATCCGTAATATTGCTCTTGCCTGAACCATTCGGCCCGACAATCGCTGTCAGACCTCGGTCAAATGTCACATTGGTCTTATCAGCAAATGATTTAAAGCCATATGCTGTGACCTTTTTCAAATAAACCATATTATTCCCCTAACTGAATGCTTTCGAGCGCAATGCGTGCTGCCTGCTGCTCTGACTCTTTCTTTGTACGGCCGGTGCCTCTGCCGATTGCTGTGGAATCAAGCACCGCTTCTGAAGTAAATGCTTTGTGGTGTGCAGGGCCGCTTTCTTCTATAAGACGATAGACAATCTGGCCATGACCATGCTGGTGCAGATATTCCTGTAAGAATGTTTTATGATCTAATATCCCTGTCATTAAATCATCGTTGATAAAAGGAATGATGGCCGTTTCAGCAAAAGTCACTGCAGCATCAAAGCCTTGATCGAGGAACAATGCACCGATAAATGCTTCAAAGACGTCAGCAATCAATGATGGTCTTGTTCTCCCGCCGGTTTTCTCTTCTCCTTTTCCGAGCAGAATCAACTCAGCAAAGTTCTGTTTGTTCGCGAATGTCACAAGTGATGGCTCACAGACAATTGCCGCTCTTAATTTCGTCAACTTACCCTCTGGCATATCGCTATGCTCGCGGAATAAATATTGAGAAACCACCAATTCTAACACCGCATCGCCTAAAAATTCCAGACGTTCATTATCCATTAATTTTTCCATCTTGAAGTCATTGATGAAACTTGAATGCGAGAATGCTTGTTCATAGAGCTTCAGATTGCGCGGTTTAATATTAAGTTCATCCATTTTAACTGCAAGACGTTCGTGAAAATCTTTAAGTACAACTTGTTTTTTACTCATCTGTTACCTCCATTGTTCATGACTTCATTTTACGTCATCCAGCTGTGAAAAAAAAGCAAAAATGATGAATGACCGCATGATTTCATGCTGTTCAGTGTGCAGCATTAAAAAAACACCTTGCTGCCTCCATCTGGAAGCTCTCAAGGCGTAAAAATCGGCGGTCCGATTATTTATTTAATGACTCGATGTATGATACAGCGTCACCAACTGTGTTGATTTTCTCTGCTTCCTCATCAGGAATTTCCATACCGAATTCATCTTCTAATTCCATTACTAATTCAGCGATATCCAATGAATCAGCACCTAAATCATCTTTGAAAGAAGCTTCAGGAGTTACTTTTTCAGCATCAACACCTAAACGGTCGACGATGATTTCTTTAACTTTATCGAAGTTTGCCATGATCTCACCTCCTTCAAATGAATGACCGGCCATTAGTTCATAACCATGCCGCCATTGACATGTAATGTCTGCCCCGTTATATATTTTGCCTTATCAGACGCTAAAAAGCTAGCAGCATATGCCACATCTTCCACAGTACCGAAAGTTCCAAGTGGAATCTGTGTCTTCATCGCTGATTGAATGTCATCATTCAGCTGATCAGTCATATCTGAGACAATAAATCCTGGCGCGATGGCATTGACAGTAATATGACGAGACGCAAGTTCTCGAGCAAATGTCTTCGTCAAACCTTCAACCCCTGCTTTTGCAGCTACATAGTTTGCCTGTCCAGCGTTTCCGATTGTACCGACGACACTGCTGATGTTGATAATTGTACCACTACGCTGCTTTAAGAGCTGTCGCGTCACGCCTTGAACGACATTGAATACGCCGGTTAAGTTCGTATCGATGACGTCACTCCACTCGTCCTGCTTCATGCGCATCATTAAATTGTCACGTGTTATCCCTGCATTGTTGACGACGCAGTCAATAGTTCCAAATCTCTCAATCGTTGTCTTGACCATGCTGGTCACTTCGTCTTTGACCGCGACATCAGCTTGAATGGCAACTGCTTCCCGCCCAAGTGATTTGATTTCATTCACTACTACTTCTGCCTTATCTTTACTGCCGGCATAATTAACGACAATATCGAACCCATCCTCTGCCAGCTGCAGTGCGATGGCACGACCGATTCCTCTGGACGCTCCTGTAACTAGTGCTGTTGTCATTGTTTATTCCACTCCTTGATTTCATCTACCGTTCCGATAGCAGTGATGGTGACATCACGATTAATTTTTTTGATGAGTCCTGACAATACTTTGTTCGGCCCTAATTCAATGAATTCTGTTACACCTTGGTCCAGCAAGAAGCGAATAGACTCTTCAAAACGGACGGGTGAATACAACTGTCTGATCAGCTGCTGTTTAATCTCATCCTTGTTTGTCACTGCCTGTGCTGTTGTGTTCTGCACGACCGGAACTTTTGCATCGTTAAATTCAAACTGATCAAGAAATGCTGAAAATTCATCGCTGATCACCTGCATCATTGATGAGTGGAACGGCCCTGATACATTGAGCGGCAGTACGCGTTTTGCGCCTAATGTCTTTCCGTCACGGACAAGCTCATCAATTTTCTCTTGATGACCTGAAACAACTATCTGCCCCGGACAGTTTAAGTTGGCAGGTTCGACTGTCAATTCATCGGTTGAGATCTGTTTGCAGATAGCTGACACTTCATCGACAGTCATGCCGAGTACAGCAGCCATGGACCCCGTGCCTCTAGGAAAAGCTGTTGCCATCAATTCTCCCCGCTTCGCGACAATCTTTACTGCGTCATCAGCTGAAATCACGTGACTTGCTGCAAGCGCCGCATATTCACCTAAGCTGTGTCCGATTGTATAATCATAATCTATAGACAGTTCATTCAATACAGCAGTACTATGACTGACTATGGCCGGCTGCGTATACTGAGTCAAACCAAGCTGCTCCTCGTCATTGAACATCAAGTGCAGCATGTCAAATGGAAGTGCTGCATTCAGTGTATCCAAATAGTCATGTGCTGATGGGAGCTCTTCATACAAATCTTGAGCCATTCCTGGTTTTTGAGCCCCTTGTCCAGGGAATAATAACGCACGTTTAGTCATTATGGCCAACCTCTCGTTTCATCGTTTCAAGTACATTCATTTCAACTGTTTCCTTCGCCTGACGCAGTGCATTGAAAAATGCTCTGCCGTTGGAGGAGCCGTGTGCTTTAATGACAATACCATTTAATCCGAAGAGGATAGCACCTCCGTACTCAGAATAGTCCATTTTGTCTTTGACGATACCCATATCTTTTTTCAGCACACCGGCTGCCAGTTTATTTTTGAGATTTTTCGTCATCTGCTGCTTCAGCATTTTGAAAATACTGTTCGCAGTCCCTTCGAGTGATTTGAGCACCATATTACCGGTGAAACCATCTGTGACGACTACATCGGCTGTTGAAAACAACAGATCTTTCGCTTCAACATTACCTATGAAATTCAACTGCTCAGTCTCTGTTAATAACTGGTAAGTATGTCGAGTTAAACTATTCCCTTTTTTGTCTTCCGTACCGATATTCAATAGACCGACTGTCGGCTGTTCTATCTTACGGATAATCTGTGCATATATATTACCCATCAAGGCATACTGCTCAAGATGTTCAGGCTTCGCATCTGCGTTAGCCCCCATATCAAGTAAAATAAACCCTTTGTCATCGACTGTAGGAAGCGTCAATGCAAGCGCCGGTCTATCGACGCCAGGTAAACGGCCGACAATGAATAGTCCCGTTGACATCAGTGCCCCTGTATTGCCGGCAGACACACAGGCATCCGCTTCACCATATTTCACCGCTTCTGCCATTCGTACCATTGAAGCATCTTTCTTCCGGCGGATGGCACGTACCGGTTCATCATCCATTTCAATCTTTTCAGTACAGTGATGGAATTGAATACGATCATGATTCAATGTAAACAGCTGCTCATCACCAAAGAGTAGAATCTCTACATCATCATATTCATCCAGAACCATCTGAATTCCTTCTAATACGATATCAGGCGCATTGTCTCCACCCATCATATCAACAGCAATCTTAACCATTATTTTCACCTTCACTCACATAATACATTTCAAATAGGCCTGTAAACACAATCCGCTGCTTCACTGTGCTGACGACTTCGATGACCGCTCTATTATTTTTCTTATCGACCATTGTCGCTTTAGTGATGACTCTATCACTCAACTTTACAGGTTTAACGAATGTCACTTCACTTTTTGCGGTCAAAGCAAATTCATCATCCATCAATGCCACACATAACGAATTCGCCTGAGCAAACAAGAAGTGTCCTCTGGCGATTTTGTTGCGATGAAACACATGCTCTTCCTGAATATCCATTATAGAGATGGCTATTTTATCAAGCTGCAGCTCAATGATTTCTCCAATGACTTCATCAATCGGAAGCGCCTTTACTTCATCCCGGTTTTGATAAGCTACGTCCTTTATACGTTCCCGCAGTTCAGGAATATTTCTTTCGAGTCTATCCAGCCGTATCGTCTGGATGCTGACATTGAATGTCTGACTCAATGCTTCATCCGTCAAAAAAGGATTATCGTTCAATATTGCCTGAAGACGCTGCTGACGTTCTGTTTTTGTAAGTTTTGTCATCTTTTCAAATCCTGTCTTAGTAGTTGGTACTAATACTTGTACTTAGTATAAACAACTTCGATATATTGTGCAAACAATATTAGATTGAAGTTCTACACTAAAAACCGCTGAAGAGATTCGTTCACTTCAGCGGTTTGATGATGAACCTTTAATCATTCTTGCTTTGACGATCATCCGTTTGTCAAATAACAACGTATTCGGATTGTATGACTCACAAGTAATCAGTGTTAATTCCTTCGGCTTACCTGGATGTTCATCCAGCACTTCGACTTCAGATGGATTGACATTGAATATATCATAGATCTGATAAACCTTCTGACCGTCACGCGTCACAATGATGATATGATCGCCTTTTTTAGCACGGTCCAAGTAATTGAATCGAATACCGGCACCTTCTACCCGATGGCCGGCAATCGCCACGTTCTGTTCCGTCAGTTTCTCCCCTTGTTCCACGAGTGTGACCCCGTTTCTTAAATTAGTCTGAGAAGCTGGTCCTTTAAGCAGCGGCTCATTAATATCAGCTGCGGGTATTTTCAAATAACCAAGCATATTTTTCTGCAATTTCAATTTTTCAGGCTCTGTTTTTGTGATCCACTTTTCGATGTGGCTCACTTGAGGAGTTTCATCCTGCTCATAAGCAGAGATGATTTTATCGTTCACTTGATCAGTAAAGTAAGCCCGTATATCCTGCCAGAAAATCAAAACGAGTGCTCCCGCAATTAAAATAACGCCGAGAAATCTTAATAATTTCCTCATCTGCCCGTTCCTCCTGTTCAGTCCAAAATTACATGGCTTACTTTTATTTGTCAATCAATTTCCATATCATTCAATTCCAACTGAACACGGTTTTTAAGTCCGGCATTCTCAGGTCTATCGATGTCACCGCTCAGTATCATGGCAGCCGCTTCATCACGTGCCACTTCCAGCATGCGGTAATCCTCCACTATATCTGCTACTTTGAAATCCGGCAGACCGCTCTGCTTGACACCGAAGAAATCACCCGGTCCCCGCATCTCGAGATCCTTTTCACTTAGCACAAAGCCATCGGTCGTCTGGCACATGATCTGCATCCGTTCAATTCCCGTTTCTGTTGATGGATTACTGACTAATATGCAGAAGCTCTGTTGGTTACTCCGACCAACACGGCCGCGCAGCTGGTGCAGTGTAGATAATCCAAATCGTTCCGCATCGATAATGATCATCATCGTTGCATTTGGTACATTGACACCTACTTCGACGACAGTTGTCGACACTAAGACCGATAGCTCATGTTTGCTGAAACGGTCCATCACGTCATCTTTCTCCTCGGAAGTCATTCTACCGTGCAGCAGCCCCACCCGCTCAAAACCAAACTGCTGGCAGAACTGTTCATATACCGCCACTGTATTTTGAACATCAAGCTTTTCAGATGCTTCAATGAGTGGACAGATGACATAAGCCTGACGCCCTTTTGCCAGTTCTTCTCTCGTCTGTTGATAGATAATCGGCATTTCTTCATGTTTCGCCCATGATGTGATAATCGGTTTACGGCCTTTAGGCATTTCTCGTATCGTTGTCACATCCATCTCGCCAAATACTGAGATGGCAAGCGTCCGGGGAATCGGTGTCGCTGTCATGAACAGCACATTCGTTTCCTCGCCTTTTTCCCGAAGACGTTTTCGCTGGTTTACGCCGAACCTGTGCTGCTCATCGGTTATGACAAGACCAAGACGGTCAAACACCACTTCATCTTGAATGAGGGCATGTGTACCGACGATCACATCAATCTCACCGGCAGCGAGCTGCTCAAGTAGCAGTCTTCTTTTCTTTCCCTTGACAGAACTTGTCAATAAAGCAATTTTGACGTCATTCTGATAGAGCTCAGCCAAGCTTTCAGCATGCTGCTCTGCTAATATTTCTGTTGGTACCATCAGCGCACTCTGGTAACCTGCTGTCATCATTGCATACATAGCGATCGCTGCCACCACTGTTTTACCTGACCCGACATCTCCCTGCAGCAGTCGGTTCATCCGGATCGGCAGCTTCATATCCCGGAATATTTCATTGACACTCGTTTTCTGTGCATCCGTCAGTTCAAACGGCAGAGTACTGATGAATGTTCTGACAGCGTCTATATCATAATCAATACCGACTGTTAAGCCCGCCTCGTGTTCTTTCATATTCAGCATTCTCATCTTGAGCTGGAATAAAAACAACTCACAGAAAGCAAACGTCCGCTTCGCCTGCTTCAGACCCGAATATTCTGAAGGAAAGTGGAGCGTTTCAATCGCCTGCTTTAAATCCCAGAGCTTATATTTCGTCGATAAATATGCTGGAATCATCGGCGAAATCTCTGTTAATTCAAGCGCTTGAGCAACCATTTTCTGAAACTGCTTCGGTTTAATCTGGCCTTTCAGGCTGTACTGAGGAACTAACGCTTTTTCACCGGATTCATGCACTGTTTTAGAAAACTTGCTGCCTTGTATTATCTGCTTTGAACGCTGCCATTTACCTGTGATCGACACTGTTTCACCGATGACGACCTGATGCTTCAAATAAGGTTGATTAAAAAATTCAACTCTGACCGCTACTTGGTTGATCAGCATATGAAAAGCAATTTTCGATCGATTTCTGCCAAAATAACTCAGTTGCGGAGAGCTGTATACTTCTCCCGCAACTGTTATTTTCTCACCATCTGCTGCCATGTTGATATCGATGACAGATTCATCTTCATATCGATAAGGCAGATGGAGCAGGATGTCAGTCAAAGAATGGATGCCAAGGTCATTCAACTTGAGAACAGTCTGCGAACCGACTCCTTTTAATTCTGTTAATGGAAATTCAGACTCAATTAAATGTTGGTTGTGCATTAGAGCCGAAAATTCTTTCTTTCATTTCTTGACCCGTCTTAGTGCCTGCCAGACCACCGCGACCGGTTTCACGCAGTGCACTTGGCATTGTCTGACCAATCTTATACATCGCTTCTATTACTTCATCAGTCGGGATACGACTTTCAATACCCGCAAGCGCCATGTCTGCAGAAACGATGGCATTTGACGCACCTGCTGCATTCCGTTTCACACAAGGGACTTCAACAAGCCCTGCGACAGGATCACATACAAGACCAAGCATATTTTTCATACAGATGGCAAATGCATGGGCAGATTGTTTCGGTGTGCCGCCCGCCATTTCAACGATGGCCGCTGCTGCCATCGCAGCGGCAGATCCTACTTCCGCTTGACAGCCGCCTGCTGCGCCTGAAATTGAAGCATTGTTCGCTACAACGAAACCGAATGCTCCTGTTGTGAACAGAAAATTCACCATATCTTCCCGTGAGGCATTCAATTTATTTTTAACAGCGAATAATGTTCCCGGCACTACACCTGCTGAGCCTGCAGTCGGCGTCGCACAGATCAGTCCCATAGCAGCATTGACCTCGTTCGTTGCGACCGCTTTGGCTACAGCATCCAGCAATAGTTCACCGCTCAGCATATTTCCTTTGTTGATATACTCCCGCATTTTGACAGCGTCCATCCCAGTTAAGCCAGTCGGACTCTGCACACCGTTTAGACCTCGCTCAACCGCTTGTTCCATCACTTCTAAATTACGTTCCATCCCTTGAAATATCTCTTCATATGACCGTTTTGACACAGCCATTTCCTGTTCAATCATCACTTCGTATATTTTTTTATTTTGAGTTTCGCATCGTTCAACAAGTTCTGCTACACTTTTAAACATATTTTCCTCCTTACGATTCTTCCATCAAAGTCACAGTTTGTATCCCTTGACAGGCTCTAATTTCTTCCAGTACCTCTTCTGTAATATCTTCATCCAGTTCACAAGTCATCAACGCAATATCGCCCTTTTCTTTGCGGGACACCTGCATCTGACCGACATTGATCTGATGTTTACCTAGAATTTGTGTCACACTTGCAATGGAACCGAACGTATCCTGATGGAAGACGAGAAGAGTCGGATAGTTTCCCGATATCGCGATCGGGAAGCCGTTCAATGCAACGATTTCGATTTTTCCGCCACCGATTGAAATCCCTTCGATCGTCAGCTCCTTATCTCCATTCGACATATGAATAATCGCTGTATTCGGATGACTTTTGTCTTCTGTCATTTCTATGAACGACACGACCATTCCTTGTTC
>CAACWF010000011.1_pt1 | contig 18798 bp, 22 predicted proteins | sample 2275581 | NCBI WGS metagenome assembly CAACWF01 (sample SAMEA5312451, study PRJEB27640) | indoor metagenome | biome: indoor environment; feature: uncontrolled; material: polymer tiles stone | place: Germany | collected 2014-07-07
GAAGCCGTGCTATGGTAAAATGACAGGGGTGATGCTAATGAATGTTGTTATATATGATGGTGACTGTGGGTTTTGTCAGTATTGGATCCGCTGGCTGCTCCGGCACGATGACAAGGAACAATTAATGTTTTCAGACCAGTATTCGGAATTTTTTCAGACATTGTCTGTCAAGACAACAGAAAGTGTCATGCTGGTCACAGACAGTAACATTGAGACAGAATCAGAAGCCGTGCTGCATATGATGCAGATCATTGGTTACCGGCGGGCGGCGGCACTTGGCCGGCTGATTCCTGGAATATTTCGCGATATGCTGTATCATATTGTTGCACGCTATCGTCATCATCTGGCGCCGACTACGTGTGAAATAATGCCGGATGTCTATAAAAAGCGATTTATTGGGTAAAGAATGTCAGCAGCATATCGAAAACTGACTAAAGCGAGGTAATGATCAATGGAGAAATGGTTGAGATTAGGATTTGGTATTGGAGCAGGGTTTTATATCGCTAAAGATGCCATGCAATATATTAGAAAAATTGAAAGTCGTGAACAAGTGACTGAGAAGTTGAACAACCTTCAAAAATACAGCGGAATTGCCACTGTTTTTCTGACAACAACGACTGCACTTGTCAAAAATCAGACTGGCAAAAATCAGCATGTTGACCAGGTTGTAGATGAAACAGTTGTAGTAAACGGAGAAGCACCGAAAGAGTCCATCAGTGATTCAGTGAAATCCATTCTTGATACGGGTATTGTCTCAGCATTTATTACTAACCAGCAAAAAGTAGACCGTATTAAAGATGTGGTCGATGAAGCTTCAAAAGTAGAAAAATTTGTGCGCGGCTGGCTGAAATAATCGTCGGTCCCCATTAATCAACTATAGGGGTTCCTTATAGTTGATTTTTTGTGTTGGTGTTATAATAGTATCACGATAAGGAAGTGATTTGATGTCTGGTGAACATAACCATGTACATAATACTAATAAGAAAGCTCTGCTGTTAAGTTTCATTGTGATTACAGCCTATATGATTGTTGAAGCAATCGGTGGCTTATTGACAAACAGTCTTGCGTTATTATCAGATGCTGGACACATGCTGTCAGATTCAATCTCTCTTGGCATAGGTCTACTTGCACTGATATTCGGTGCTAAATCAGCGGATTATACAAAAACATACGGCTACAAGCGCTTCGAAATACTTGCTGCTGTATTTAATGGTGTAACACTTATACTGATCGCCGGCTACATTTTCTATGAAGCTGTTAACCGCTTCAAACATCCACCTGAAGTAGCATCAAATGGCATGCTGATTATCGCCTTAGTTGGTCTGTTCGTGAATATCTTTGTCGCCTGGCTGCTGATGCGTGGTGATACACATGAGAACTTGAATGTCAGAGCGGCCTTTTTGCATGTAATCGGTGACCTGCTTGGTTCTATTGGTGCTATCGCAGCAGCACTGCTCATCATGTTCTTTGACTGGGGGATTGCAGATCCCATCGCGAGTGTCATCGTCGCATTGCTCGTACTTGTCAGCGGCTGGCGGGTAACACGTGAGTCTGTCCATATACTGATGGAAGGAACTCCTGCCAATGTTCATCTCGATGATGTCATTCATGCTATTCAGTCAGTACCCGGCGTAAACGGCGTCCACGATCTTCATGTGTGGTGTATTACGAGTGGACAAAATGCACTCAGCTGTCATATTACAGTGGATGGTACGATGACAGTTCAGGAAAGCCAGCACGTGCAGGAAACTATCGCACATGAACTAGAACATCAGAATATCAGCCATACAACAGTACAGGTCGAAAGCAACACTACAGTTCATGACCCGTCGATAATATGTACACATACTGCACAAGCACATGTCCATCAGCATTAAAAAAAGCATCTTATCTATTAGATAAGGTGCTTTATAGTATCAAACTGTTTGACCCCGAACGGAAACACGCCATTGGTAATGTTCGTTTTCAGTTCTTGTAAGGAAACGGCAGCAAAGTTCGTCAGCTGAATCGGGTAATGATATTTCTTGCTGTTTCTAACATAATTCTCATGGTTTTTCAGAAACCATAGTCCTTCGTTTGATTTAACGTAGTCCATGTCTATATCGATATAAGTAATGGCATCGTCGACATTTGTACATGGAGTAGAGATGTTGCAGAACATACTGATAGGTCTCATGTCATCATCAATATAGATGGAGACGGTGTAACCGTGATATTTAGAGAAAAAGTGCAGGCTGTCATGATCAGATTGATACGTCTGCTGGTTGATATAATGTTTCAGTTCATTGCTGCTAGGCGCAAATACAAGCCAGTAGTGGGCTGTTTCTTCAAGAAGTTTCCCTTCGAACTCAATATGAGGGACATTAGGGTACTTATATGATTTGATTGTAATTGTATGGTCCATGTCATCACTCCTTTGCTCGTTCTAGAATGGCAAATTTCAGTGGTAAAAGACTAAGCTACTTTCTTATTGTATAAGATATCTGAGAAATAAGCACATTTTTTAGGAAAAGATTTTTCAGATGATACTATTTGGCTATTATTATTCGGGATTAAGTGACTGTGAATCAGTCGTTCAGAGAGGGAGAGAAGGAATGAAACATCTGTTAAAAGCTGTAGCAGCAGCTGTATTACTGCTGCTGCTGACGTTAATATGGGACAGCCTCTTTGGAACTACAATCAGCCGATTGCTGTTAAATGTAGATTTCATTATTGATTATACCGTGAGAAAACCATCATTCATGGAAGAAGCAGCTTATCATATCATTACTGGCGTAATCATTTATTTGCTGCTGATGATTATTTACAAGTCTCATAAGTATTTATATTTACCCGCGTTAATCATTATACTGGTCATCACTTGTGCACTGTATTATGTATTGACAGTGCTTGCTGTCCGGCCGTTATTTGAATTGACTCAAGCGGGTGCGTTTGGATGGCTGCTTACTCATGTCATCTACATAGTCGTGGTAGACCGATGGATTAAACATTCCTCAACAAAATCTCAATAGTAATGTAATATTTCAGACTTCTAAAGCATAGTATGATAGTCATAACTATTGCTTTAGGAGGAACTTATGAAACGGCTGATTGAAATTTTTCTAGTGGCACTTAAGCTCGGTGTCACATCGTTCGGCGGACCCACAGCTCATTTAGGTTATTTCAGAAACGAATATGTAGAACGTAGAAAGTGGTTGAGTGACAAAATGTATCAGGATCTTGTCGCACTTTGCCAGTTTCTCCCCGGTCCTGCTAGTAGTCAAGTAGGAATGGCCATCGGTATGATGCGCGGCGGGATAGCAGGAGGAATTCTGGCCTTTCTAGGATTCACACTGCCATCTGTCCTGCTGTTGATTGCCGCTGTCTATATTGTTGATTCATTTGCTGTTTCAACTGATTGGATTCAAGGATTGAAGCTTGTTGCAGTAGCTGTTGTATTACATGCCTTGATTGGTATGGGGAAGACGAGCATGACGACGATTCATTCAGTGATAATTGCTGTCACGGCATTAGCGGTCAGTCTGCTGTTTCAGACAGCTGTGACACAAATAAGTATCATCGTCGTATCAGGGATTATCGGTATTCTGTTATTTGAAGCGTCAGGAGATGGTGATCCATTCACTGTGCCGATCTCTCGCACCGCTGGAATGGTGAGTCTGATCATCCTGGTCATCATCTTGTTGTTATTACCTCTGCTCGCAAATGGCATCAATAACGACTGGCTCGTCATGTTTGATAAGTTTTACCGGTCAGGACTACTGGTGTTCGGCGGGGGTCACGTTGTTCTGCCGTTACTTGAACGAGAGTTCGTGCCGGGTCTGCTGGATGCTGATGATTTTATTGCAGGTTATGGATTCGCTCAGGCAGTGCCGGGGCCATTGTTTACTTTTGCCTCTTATTTAGGCGCTGTTATGAAAGGGGCAGTCGGCGGTTTGTTCGCTATGATAGCTATATTTTTACCAGCCTTCTTGTTAGTCACCGGCTGCCTGCCGTTTTGGGAGCAGCTCCGACGAAATACATGGATGCGCCGGGCACTGAAAGGAATTAATGCAGGCGTCCTCGGTATACTGGCAGCCGCATGGATTGCACCGATTATAACCCATACCATCAAAGCACCTGTGGATATAGTCTGGGCTGTTCTGTTGTTCGTCATGCTCTACTTTTTCAAAGTGGCGCCCTGGATCATAGTGGTCACTGGAATCATCATCGGATTACTGGTATATAAGTAGGGTGTCAAACAATGATTCAAAGAATAGGGTTCAATGAAGCAGCATCAGCTGCTTTTTTGTTGGTATGGAATGAATAACAGATAAAAGAGGGGATGGCTATGAAACGTTTCAGCTGGGCAGATACACATCCGTTAATGACGGAATATTATGATACAGAATGGGGGCAGCCGGTTTTTGATGACCAGCTGCTCTTTGAAATTCTTGTGCTGGAGAGTTTTCAGGCAGGATTGTCATGGTTGACAGTCCTGAAGAAAAGAAAAACAATGCAAAATGCATTTAATAGGTTTGATATCAGTGAGATTGTGAAATATGATGAGAACAAACTAAATACGATTTTGGAGATGCCGGACATGATTAAGCACCGTGCGAAGATTCACAGTGTAGTAACAAATGCTGCTGCCTTTCAAGAAGTGCAGCGGGAATTCGGGACATTTTCGGATTATTTATGGTCAATTACGGCGCATCAACCGCTTATTAGATATTATGATGACGAAAAGGATGTCCCAACAAAAGATGAATTGTCGTTGATGGTCAGTCACGATCTGAAAAAACGGGGATTTAAATTTGTTGGACCTGTGGTCATCTATTCTTATTTAGGGGCGGTCGGCATTATTCAGGACCGACTACGATAAAAGGGATGAGATGAATGAAATATCCAGAATTAAACGAGCACCATGTCATTGGTGTAACGCCCGTATCCAATGGAATTTACCGTGAGACAGAAGAAATGTTCAGACAGACATTTGAACGGATGGAGTCGCGCGGCTTCAAAGTAAAGAAAAAAGATGCGATATGGGGTCAAAAAAAAGCACGTGCCTGTTCTGGAGAAGAACGTGCTGCATATTTAATTGAAATGATGAATGATGATGAAGTGGATATCATCATGCCGCCGTGGGGAGGACATTTAGCAGTCGATATGCTTGAATACATGGATTTTGCAGAACTTCAACCGAAATGGCTGACCGGCTATTCTGATATATCGACAGTGATGCTTGCTATAACGCTCAAGACTGGAATTGCGACTGCTCATATGGCAAACATCGTCGATCTGCGCGGTGAGGAGATGGACCCCGTAACAGCTAAGTGGCTGGAAGTACTCGGAACAAAGGCGGGAGAGTCAGTAGAGCAGGTTTCTTCAGAACTGTATCAGGAAGAATGGGATCATGAGAATCCGACGTCTATCGTCTTCAAGCTGTCAGAACAAACTGAATGGAAAGGCTTTGATGCGAGAGGGGACCGAGTGTCCGGAATGCATATCGAAGGGCGACTGCTCGGAGGATGTATCGACTGCTTCCGTCATCTGATAGGGACTGAATACGGTGATGTAGAAGGCTTCCGACATCATATTAATCATGAGTCAATTCTATGGTATATCGATGACAGCGAACTTGATACAGTTGACTTCAAACGCTCACTTGTTCAAATGAAGTATGCTGGCTGGTTCGATGACTGTGCAGGTATAATATTCAGCCGTGTCGGCAAACCTGAAGTCAAAGAAGATTATACGTATGAAGATCTGTACAGAGAACTAGCGCAGGAGCTCAAAATCCCAGTCCTCTATGATGTAGATTTCGGACATAAACCGCCGCAGATGACGATTATTAACGGCGCATATGGTATGATAAACATGGAAAAAGGCAAAGGGCAGTTCACACAGCGATTTATTTAGCAGCATGTGAAACAGGGGGTAAGAGAGTTGAATCATACCGAATTGTTTACAAACAAAGCAGAAATCTATGAATTTGGCAGACCATCGTATCCAGATGCGCTGCTTGCTTTTATGAAGGATCAATTCTCAATCAATGAACAGACAGTCGTAGCAGATGTAGGAGCAGGGACAGGTAAATTTACTGAGAAGCTGTTGGACCTCGGCTGTAAAGTCGTGGCGATAGAACCGAATCATGCGATGGCTAATGAACTAAGAGACGGATTGATGTGCAGCGAGTTACAACTCAGTGAGCAGCCGGCTGAATATACAGAACTGGAAAATAACAGTGTAGATATCATCACTGCTGCTCAGTCTTTCCATTGGTTCAACGCAGAGCAGTTCAAGAAAGAATGTCAGAGAATTCTTGTAGAAAATGGGCCGGTCTGTCTCATCTGGAATACTAGAGTAGCAACAGCTGAGATTAATCAAAGAACGCATTCAATATTCACAGAACATTGCCCGGACTTCAAAGCATTCAGCGGAGGAGACAACAGCGAAGAAGAGAAGATTAGTGACTTCTTTGATGGGCAGTTTAAACTCTTTGAACTCGACTATCCCCTTGACTATACGCTGAAGAAATTTGTCGGTAGATGCGTCTCAGCCAGTTATTCACTTGACCCAGTACATGAAAACTATCCTGCTTTTGAACAAGCATTGATTAAAATGTTCCAGGAATTTGAAAAAGATGGCACTGTACAAGTTCCAAACATTACCAGGTGTTATTATGGGTATTTGTGAGTGCTATGAAAGAATTTAAAGGGTCAGCTGGTATTTGTGTGAAAGATAACAAGTTGTTAATGGTTCTCCAAGGAACACTTGATGAAGAAAAATTATGGACTGTTCCTTCAGGGGGACTAGAGCAGGAAGAGACATTCGAACAATGCTGTATTAGAGAATTTCATGAAGAAACTGGATATCATGTTGAGATTAAAGAGTACTTACAGACAAAGTCTTCTACAATCAAAGATTTTCAAGTGACAGTTAAATATTACTTAGTAAATATAATAGCTGGAGAAAAAACTTTTCATGATCCAGACAATCTTATTCATGATATCCAATGGATAGACAGTGATAAGTTCAAAAATTTAAAATTGTCATTTGAAGAAGACAGGGAAATGCTGCTAGCCTTTATTAATCAAAAGAAATTTCGTCAAACGCAATGAGAAGGCCGGGAAATGATGAAAATAATAAACCGATTAGAAATACGCCTACAAATTCAAGATTTGCAGGCGTATTTCAATTCATTATCTTTTAATAGTCAATGCAATCAATAAACAAGCAGCTCCTAGGGCTGCTGCAATATAAGCGCTGTATGACGGGGCATAATATTCGACAAGCACACCACCGATTAATGCACCAAAGCCGATGCCGGCGTTCAGCGCAGACATATTCCATGCCATAATCTGACTGGTATCGCCTTGTACTTGCTTGATGATTCCCATTTGAATCGCAGGGTTCGTCCCCCACTCTGATAAATTCCATATAAGAATAATAAACAGTAACAGCAAGTAAATAGGTAATGTCACGTTTAACAACAGCACTGAGACAATAAATACTGATATGCTGATGATTAACCATTTACGGCTGCCGAGTCGATCGGTCATTGCACCCCCCAGGCTGGTCCCGGTCATGCTGCCGATCCCTGCCACGAATAGGGCGATGGATACTGCTGATAATTCATAACCGCCGTTCAACATGATAGGACTGATATAAGTGAAGACCGCCGAGTTCGCTGCCAATATTAAAAAGGTAATAGAAATATATTTTGCTGCTTCTTTTGGATGGAGTAGTCTCGATGTTCCTGCACTAGCATCAGAGTCTTCTGCCGGCTCGATCTTATTAGGCAGCTGGAACATTAACAATAGTGCTGCGATAAAACTGACTGCGACTATCATCCAGAATGTCGCACGCCAGCCGAACCACTCGCCGATTTTAGTCCCGATCGGCACACCGAAAACATTGGCCCCGCTGAAACCAATATAGACAAGTCCGAGCATTTTGCCGCGGACTTCTGGTTTACTTAAAACGACGGTCAAAGCAAGCAGTTTGACTACGATCAACGATGCTGCTGATGATGCAATCACGCGGCCGATGACGATCACCGTAAATGTAGAACCACCAGCATTTATAGCGTTCCCGATAATGAATACGCCCATCGTGACCAGCAGCACCCATTTCGGCTCATACTTGTTAGTCAATTTGACAAGAATAGGACCGGACAATGCGAAGGTAAATGCATAGATAGTAACCAGCTGGCCGGCAAGTGCTTCTGATATATTTAAGTCGTCACTAACCAGCGTTAAAATTCCTGCAATCATCAGCTCGACCATTCCGACTACAAAAATACTGAGTATAAACGTAAATAATTTAGTATATGACATAGGATTCCTTTCTGATGAAGTTGTATGATGATTATAACAAATACTGACAAAAGAACAACAATAGTTGAATGATCAAGAATATTCTCTAAACTCAGCGCTATTAATAGACTTTCGAAATTTCTCGGTTTAAAATTTATATAAAGACATATCAATGAGGTGGACAAAAATGGACATAAACGAAAGAATTGAGCAGGCATTTGAAGCGTTTCATGAAGGTGATGAACAGGAAGCGGAACAGTTATTTGCTTCTTTACAGAAAGAAGTGACGCCTGAACACCAAGACTACAATCAGTATTTAAGTGCATTAGGCTATTACCATACATTGAAATTGAATCTCGAACAAGCAGTTCACGTTTATCAAGAGCTGCTTGATAGAGCTGAAACACCTGAAGACCAATACGAAGCTATTCATGAACTAGGCATAGTATCCCGTATGGACAGTGAATTTGAGGCGGCCAAACACTATTTCTCACAGGAAGAAGACCTCATCAACCGTCATTTTCCTGATGAACAATTATTGAAGTTCATCAATTGCTATGAAGTCGGGTACGTCTATATGCAGGAAGGGAAATATGACGAAGCGGCAACCAAGTTGAATGACGCCTTGAAACTAGCAGGAGACGAAGGTGATGAGTCTGGTGTCGGTTCAGTGCATCGGGCACTGGGAGAATTAAGTGCTGCACAAGGTCAAGAACAACAATCAAAAGCTCACTTTAAACTTGCCAAAGAGAACTTCAAAATTGCTGGTGATGATATCAGTATAGAAGAAATTGAGATGCTTGAGTCTATCATCTTTGAAGTTTAGTGTATCTTCAAAGATGAAGGATAGGTCATGTTGATTACAGAATGAGCTGTGGCGGCACGTCCGGACTATGTGGAAGAGCATGCACATAGTGAGTTGTCGACGATTTTAACGGCTGAGAGACAGAGTAGAATCCTGTCTCTTTTTTGTATTGTAAACGGTTTCAAATCTATGTATAATCATTCATAGAAACTGTATCCATCACTCTTTAAACTAATAAAGAATATTTAGTTATTTTAGTGCATATTAATACTTCATCTATGTTATTATATTTTTAGATATAATGTATTTTTATTACTTAAAGTGAATAATTTTTGGAGGAATCTATGAATAGCTATACTGATAGTCAGCGCAGAAGAGGCATGTGGAAGTTCATTATCGCATCAATCATTGGTATTTTTCTCTTTATGACACCACTTCAAGTTGGTGGAGAGACAAGTTTACCGGTTGCAGTTCTTGCTGGTAAATTTAAAGCACTTATCGGTGGATTTATGCCGACATTGATCTATTTCACTATTATTTTATCTATCTTCATTACCCTTTACTTTTCGGTTACTCGCAATGCTAAAACATCATTCTTAAAAAATTTATTTGAAGTCAATTGGATCTGGCTGCTCATTCGTATACTGGGCGGGATCTTTGCAACTATCGTCTACTTCAATATGGATGTCCCGTGGATCAACACTGAAGATACAGGCGGACTGATTTATGATGGATTACTGCCGACATTGATCACGGTATTCTTCTTTGCCGGTATCTTCCTGCCGCTGCTGATGGATTACGGCTTATTTGAATTCATCGGTCCGATGTTTTCACGTGTGATGAGACCCTTATTCACATTGCCCGGAAGGTCAGCAGTAGAGAACTTAGCATCATTTGTCGGTGATGGAACAGTCGGTGTTATGATGGCATCCAAACAGTATGATGAAGGGTTCTATACAAGACGTGAAGCAACGGTCATTGCGACAAGCTTCTCGGTGGTATCCATTACATTTGCTATTGTGGTTGCTAAAGAAGTTGATTTAATGAATCATTTCTTCTATTTCTATTTCACGGTTATCGTTTCTTGCTTAGTAGCGGCAATGATTACGCCGCGAATATGGCCGTTACGACAAATTAATGATTCTTATTCTAACGGCTCAACGAAACGCTTAAGTGAAGAGACACCTGATACGCATAATGTTATCACCTATGGATTTGAAAATGCAGTTGAACGGGGGATTAAAGCCCCGGGTATTAAAGGACTGTTAACACTTGGAACACGAACAGTAATGGATATGTGGTTTGCAGTGCTGCCTGTTGTCATGTGTATTGGTACGCTTGCGACGGTCATCGCTGAATATACACCTTTCTTCACGTGGATTGGAGCACCGTTCGTACCACTCCTTGAACTGATGCAGGTTCCTGAAGCTGTGGCAGCATCAGAGACTATTCTGATTGGTTTTGCTGATATGTTCCTGCCGGCTATTCTGATCGGCGATGTACAAAGTGAATTGACGAGATTCATCGTTGCCGCGTTAAGTATTTCACAGCTGATTTACTTATCAGAAGTAGGGGGCGTCATCCTCGGCTCAAAAATTCCAGTCAGTCTTCCTAAGTTATTTGCCATCTTCTTAATCAGAACAATCATCATCCTGCCGATTATCGTTGTGATGGGGCATATGATTTTTTAGAATGTGCAGCATCATTAAATCAGGACAAAATATCATCCCTCATGCACTGCATGAGGGATGATATTTTTAGTGAAAGTGTTATTTTTCAAGTGTTGTCTGTAATTGTGCGATGACAATTTCTGAGCCGAGCATTGGTGACTCGCCTTGCTCTTCATTGTTTGATGGACGGCTATGCGCTTGTTTGAAAGCATCTGAAGTCTTCCACGCTTCAAAATCCTCCAGTGTTTCCCAGTAAGTGTGGACGTATAGTTCATCGTATTCCTCATGATTGGTGACAGACCAAGTTTCTATTTTTACAAATCCTTTTGATTGCTGTGTAGCGCCACCTTTTGTGAACATAGGGGCCATTTTTTCAGCAAAGCCGGACTTTAACTTAATGCGGTTAGTTACGATGTACATGTTATTTCCTCCTTGTTTTAAGATTGCTGTGGGTTAGTAGCCCAGATCTGATTTGTTTTGACAAATACACGTCTATTCAACTGCAGCTGGCTGACGATGACGTCTGCGATATCTTCTGCATGAATCATTGTGTCAGGGTTGAGTGAAGTCTCACCGATCAACTCAGTCAGTACAGCAGATGGATTGATGGTGAATGTGCGGATATTGTATTTTCGCATTTCCTTCATGACCCCTTCAGTCAGTCCCGTCAACGCAAATTTTGTTGCAGAATAAGCGGCTGTCTGTTCGGAAGAATTAATCGCTGACATGGATGCGATGTTCACAATGTCACCTGTCTGTCTTTCAATCATATGAGGCAGTACTTGCTGCATCACATAATATGGGCCCATGACGTTTGTCTCAAAAGAGTCGCGGAACATCTCCTCTGTCGTATCCAGGAATAAGGCGTTGTTCATTACTCCGGCATTATTGATGACAATATCAATCTGTCCGAATGTTTCAAGCGTGTGGTCGACCGCTGCCTTAATGTCATCAACGTTTCTGACATCTGCTGTAATCGCAGTCGCAGCTATATCATAAGCATCTGCTTGTGAAAGTGTCTCCTGCAATGAATCTTCGCTCCGACCGGTAATCGCGATGTTCACACCTTGGCTTGCAAGCTTTAAGGCGATGGCACGCCCGATGCCGCGCGAACCGCCCGTGATTAATGCTGACTTACCTGCTAAATTTTCCATGTTCCATCTCCTTTCGATATTGCTATCGTATCAAAAAGTAAATCCAATCTCCTAATTATAAGAACGCAGCAAACAAAAAAAGCCATCTGATTAGATGGCTTGTTCATTATTTATTTAATTCGTTAAGGATTTTTTTGTCATTGTGAGTATAAATGATGTAGTGTTTATCTTTAGTATCTAAAAGAATGCGGTTTGTTTTACCGAAAGTAGAACCAATTCTCACGACGTTAGCGTCATTTTCGTTTGTACCAGCGTAAATATTAGTATCTTCCTTAACACTTACAATGTCTTCATTCGGGATAACGATGTCTGCTACACGCCATTTAATGTTAACTTCTTTATCATTTTTAGTTACTGTCATTGCCATTACTAAACACATCCTTATCATTTTTATAGCTTAAATATATCTCATTATGCATCCGCTTACAATGAATGTGATGGGTTTAAATGAATTTAAATGAAATTAACTATTTTTGAATGGCAATGAAATGTTTTTAAGCGGATCATCGACGTTGAGCACGATATTGCTTGTATTTAGAATAACTGTAGATAATCAGCCCGGCCCAGATAAAGGCGAATGTAACGAGATGCGTCGTAGTGAATGCTTCATTATAGAAGAAGACCCCCTGCATGAACATCAATGTCGGTGCAATATACTGCAGAAATCCGATGAGTGATAATGGAATACGTGTAGCTCCAGCTGTGAACAGAATCAACGGTACTGCCGTCAATATTCCTGAGAACAACAGAATGCCGCTGTCTGCATTGTAACCGAAGTAACTCATATCACTGGATTTCAAGTACATCAGGCCGATCAAAGCAAACGGCATAGATGCCAGACATTCCAGTAAAATCGTGAACATGGCATCCATATGGACATTTTTCTTGATCAGTCCATACAGTGCAAACGATACAGCAAGCAACAATGAGATGTAAGGGACTTCACCGATGGAGATTGCCATATAGAGTACGCCGAGTGCAGCGAGAATAATCGCTGTCCACTCGATTTTTGAGAAGCGTTCTTTCATGAAGATCATGGCGAGCAGAATACTCATCAATGGATTGATATAATAACCGAGGCTTGCCTGCAGCACGTGATGATTAGAGACAGCCCAGATGAAGAGGCCCCAGTTGACCGCAATGACTATACCGGCAACAAACAAGCTGATGGCAGCTTTTTTATGCTGTAGCAGTTGAATGGTCTGTACTTTCAGTTCATGTGTCTTGTTCAACGCCAATATAAGAACCACCATAAAGACAAATGACCAGATGATGCGGTGTGCGAGTATTTCGTAGGCATTGAAATGATCGATAAGGCGCCAGTAGATAGGGAGTATGCCCCAGATTAAATAGCTGCTTGCCGCGAAAATAATTCCTTTTTGTTGTTCAGACATGATGCGCCTCCTTATGTACTGCTATAATAATAACAGAAATCAAATGGTATATTAAAAATAAATTCACATTTCACAGATAATCAGTATAATTAAATAGATACAGTATGTTAGGAGAGAAATGATGAAGCAACTAATGATTCTGCTGTTTAGCCTATCTGTATTGTTAGCAGCATGTAATGACGAACCGAAGACAGAAGACAAACCCAAGGCAGAAGTGAAAATCAACAAAGCGGATGATGCCAAGAAAAAGATTGAAGAAGCGAAAGAGCGCGGCCGCAAAAATGCAGATAAGACAACTGAAGAAGACAAATTTGATACAGAAAAATATAATCAGGCACGATTGTGTCTGACGGATGCGGCTATTGCAGGCAAAGGTAAATGTACAGACATTGAGAATTCAGAAGAGTATTCCAAAGCATGGAACAATTTGACGAACGAAGGCTATATTTGTCAAGGTAATCAATGTTCTCTAGTGGAAACGGAAGCACCGACGACAGAAGTGCCAGTAACAGAAGTGCCAGTAACAGAAGTGCCAGTAACAGAAGCGCCTGTGACAGAAGCGCCTGTGACAGAAGCGCCTGTGACGGAAGCACCGCCTGTCGAAGAGCAGACTGAACAGCCAGTCTCGCCCTTACCTATCGAGCCGGGCGGACTATCTACTGAAGCCCCGATACCAGAGGTGGCCCCATAATTCTTTTAATCAAAAAATCTACTCCTCATTTAACGAAGAAGTAGATTTTTTTAATCCTGAAGAAAGGAGCAGATGATGACAGGAAAAACTCATGCAGCATTCGGTATACTGCTCGGTACAGCCTATGCGCTGAATACGCCTCATGATATCAGTACAAGCGCAGTTATTATTGGAACAACAGGAGTCTTCAGCATATTACCTGATATTTGTCATTCCGGCAGCAAAGTAGGAAAAGAGTTCAAGCTGCTGAGCAGATTGATTAATTTTTTCTTCGGACATAGGACCATTACGCATTCGCTGTTATTTATGGCTGTCATTGCGGTAGTCATGACGCTCCTCAATATCGAACTGACTTATATTATTTGTGCATTGATCGGGATATCAAGCCATATTGTGCTTGATATGATGACACCAAGAGGGGTGGCGCTTTTCTTCCCGATTGATATGAAGGTGACGATGCCGGTGACTTTTAAGACCGGAGGCGTTCTCGATATGTCTCTCGCCACTACTTTTTCTGTGCTGACCGCTTATTTAATCTATACAGAAATGTTTCATCGGACATTGGACTGGATACATTTATAATGAACAGGACGGATAAAATAACTATAATAAAGAGAAACTATTGACCTTAAAGGAGAAATTATGGCTGATATTCAAGATTTACCTCAATATAATCACCACTTAATTATAGAGATGATGACGATGATGTCAGAAAATGAAAAGAACACTTTGGAACAGCAGCTTGGAGCGATCAGTCTCGATGAAGTCAAAGAACTGTATGACACGGTCTATGTAAACCGTCATGTGGAAGCACCGGCAGGGGAACTCACAGACGTTGCAGCAGAAGTGAAACGTGAAATGTCCGACTCCCGTATAGCAGCGCTTGAACAGCTCGGTCTTGAAGAAATTCAGCAGGGCAGATTTGCCGCACTATTGATGGCAGGTGGTCAAGGGACGCGCCTTGCACACAAAGGTCCAAAAGGCACATTCTCATTTGACGGCATCAGTCTGTTCAAAATGCAGGCAGACCAGCTGTTATCATTGAACAGCCGACTGAATGTCACCATTCCATGGTTTATTATGACAAGCGATATCAATCATGCAGAAACACTTGAATTTTTCAAGAGTCATCATTATTTTGATTATCCTGAGGAAGCTCTTACTTTCTTCAAACAGCCGAATGTCGTCGCCTTGTCTCCGGACGGGGAACTACTGCTGAACGAAAGCAGTGCACTGCTGACAGCCCCTAACGGTAACGGCGGCGTGTTTGAAGCGATGGCGGCTACGGGGATTTATCACCAGATGGCGCGTCAAGGTGTATCACATGTTTATTTGAACAATATCGATAATGTTCTTGTCAAAGTACTTGATCCGGTGCTGTGCGGACTAGCAGTTGAGTCACGTGCAGATGTCACAACAAAAACAATCGCTCCTCTTGAAGGTGAAAGTGTCGGCCGCGTCATTATGGCAGATGGCAGGAAGCGTGTGATGGAATACACTGAACTGCCTGAAGGGATGGAGAACACGTTTAACAATGCTAACATCGGCATCCATGTCTTTAGATTGGATTTTCTTGAACAAGCATCAAAGCATCAACTGCCCTATCATCTGGCAGTGAAAAATTTGACTCAGCTGGATGAAGATTTTGAAGTGGTGAAGAAAGAAACATTGAAGTTTGAGAAGTTTTACTTTGATATCTTCCAATATGCACAGTCATTCAGCACGCTTCAAGTCGAACGCGGTAGTGAATTCAGCCCGCTCAAGAACAAAGAAGGCACTGACAGCATCGAAACAGCCCGTCAAGCATTAATCGAAAACGGCATATTGTAGGTGATTGGATGTATCCATATATCGGAATGACCATTATTGCGCTCGTCAATTTCTATTTTGCCTTTTACTATATTTTAGGCGGAGGCCGTGGTGAACTGATGTGGATGGGAATTGTCTCGTTGCTTGTCGGCATCATATTCCTGCTGCTGTTGAATCGATATCATCGGTCTGTCAAGCGTCAGAATATGACTGACTTCAATTCCCATATAAAATCTGACGACGACCGACTGCTCAAGTAATTTACAAAGAGTTTAGATTTTCTTAACACTGACCTATTTTTGTGTTGCTACACTAATATTAAAATTAATGATATAGAGGGTTATGCCATGAAAAAGAATTGGTTCTGGCCGGTTGTATTAATCCTTGTAATACTCGGGCTCATCATCATCAGCGGTATTTACATGGCACTCCGGGCAATCGATGCAAACAATACAATAGCAATAGATGAGCGGATGAAGAATCACGTCATCACTGTAGAAGGCGAAGCGACACAGAAGCTAGGATTCTATTATTTAAAAGGCAAGCAGAAAGAACCAGTGCTTATGCATGTGCAGGTAGGTGATGCAGTTCAAAAAGGCGATCCTTTATTTACGTATGTCGATGACAAGCTGAATAATGAAGAGGCTGAAATTGCACTGCGGATTGATAACAAGCGGATAGAAAAACAGCAGGTGGAAGGTCAGATTGCTGCCTACGAAGATCAGCGTCTGGAAGCGGATTTAGAAGATGCAGCAACGATTGATGCACAGCTCAACTGGCTTGACTCTGAGCTCTCAAAAGCAGAGAATAACATCAACATTCTCGAAGAAAAACAGAAAAAAGTTGTCAGAAAAATTGACAATCTGACAATCAAAGCCGGTGCAGATGGCGACGTTCTTGCAGTTAATGATGAGCAGGTTCAGGCATTCACCAGTGCGCGTCAGGATCAGCCGGTCGTGACATTGAGTGTTGATGCACTGCATATCGATGGGGTGGCGAACCGCTATGAAGTTCAGTTTTTAGAACCGAACTTGAAGCTTCAAGCATCACGGGATGGTTCCGACAAAGCATACAAAGGGCAGCTCGAAACTATCAGCCGAACACCAGTCGATCATCTAGACAGCGGCAGTCTGCCGAAAACACCAGAAGCACCAGTCGAGACAACAGAAGAACCTTCAGCTGAACAACCTGAACAACCTTCAGAATTCAAATATACGGCGTTTTTTGAACAATCTGGTCAGCTGATGGCCGGTGATACGCTTCATGTGAAAATCTATCCGTCATTTAAAAATCATATTTGGCTGCCGGAACGATTTGTCAAAAAAGAGGTCATCACTACTGAAAACGGCCAGAAATTAAAAACAGCTGTCACGAAATACTATGTCCAGAAAGTATACGGAGAAGAGATAAATAAAGAAGAAGTCACAGTAAAGAAACATGTCGATGGGCAATATTTAGTGACTGACGGCTTGTCGTCGATCGATAAGATCACTGTGTTCGATCAATAACTAGATTCCATGAATCGTTTTCGCTTGAAATTCAAAGAGAAACGATTCTTTTTTTACAAAAAAGAAGAAGACTATCAGCAGGTGACAGCGATTGATCGCAATATTAAATCACTTCTGACTGATGCAGTGACTAAACATAGAGAACTCCGGAACAGTAGGGTGCACATATTGCCTCGTTGCATCTCAGCTATTACTGGCCGCAGTACAGACGGGAGATGCATCTCGGATTAATGATGACGTACGAAGCAGACAACCGTTTCAAAGCGTACTATGAAGTCGTTCCTGGTGCGGCAGATTATTTGATTGCTGCTGTAAAATATCATATATGATTAATTTCTATGTTTGAATGATAAATAATATTCTATAATGGGTATTAAACAATAAGTTATTCATTAACAGCTTATTTTAGGAGGATACATTATGGAATGGCAAGGGAGACAGGGGAGTTCAAATGTAGAAAATGTCGGTGGCGGCGGTGGTCGTGGTCTAGCAACTGGCGGCGGTGTCGGTTGTCTTGGTATTATTATTGCGATCGTTTATATGCTGATGGGCGGAGATCCGACTGATATATTAGGCGGCGGTACATCTAATCAGCAGACGCAGCAGACTCAAACGAATGACTCCGGACAGTCGGGTCAGACAGAACGTGAACAGTTTGCCAGTGTTGTACTGAAAGATACGGAAACAGTATGGAACAAGTTGTTCCAGGATGAAGGATTGACTTACGAAGAACCAACGATGGTATTATTCTCTAATGCTGTCAGCACAGGCTGTGGTAACGCTGGCTCAGAGATGGGGCCATTCTATTGTCCGGCTGACGAGAAACTCTATATCGATTTGACGTTCATGGATGAGCTTGATCAGCGATTCCAGGCTCCTGGAGACTTTGCCATGGCCTATGTCATCGCACACGAGGTCGGTCACCATGTACAGAATCAACTAGGGACAGCTGACAAAGTGAACCGTTTAAGACAACAGTTAAGCGAAAAAGAATTCAATCGATATTCTGTAGCGATGGAACTTCAGGCTGATTATTATGCCGGAGTGTATGCCCATTATGAACAGAAGATGGGTGTCACTGAAGAGGGAGACATCGAAGAAGCTATTAAAGCAGCCCATGCGGTTGGTGATGATACATTACAGGAACAGTCTATGGGACGTGTCAATACGGATACATTTACCCATGGTTCAAGTGCTGACCGTATGAAGTGGTTCAAAAAAGGTTATGAGACTGGAGACATCCGCGGCGGCAATACATTCAGTGAAATGGGACTTGAATGATAGTCATGCGTTGTATTAAAAGATATACTAGCGATAGTATATCTTTTTTTATTTTAGGGGGATGAAGATGAAGATTTATCATAATGGTCCAATATATACGATGGAAGCTGACGGCAGACAGGTGGCAGCTGTCGCAGTTGATGATAACCGCATTACGGCAGTATTTGATGAGGTACCTGAACTAGATGC
>CAACWF010000050.1_pt1 | contig 16448 bp, 15 predicted proteins | sample 2275581 | NCBI WGS metagenome assembly CAACWF01 (sample SAMEA5312451, study PRJEB27640) | indoor metagenome | biome: indoor environment; feature: uncontrolled; material: polymer tiles stone | place: Germany | collected 2014-07-07
GAACAAGGAATGGTCGTGTCGTTCATAGAAATGACAGAAGACAAAAGTCATCCGAATACAGCGATTATTCATATGTCGAATGGAGATAAGGAGCTGACGATCGAAGGGATTTCAATCGGTGGCGGAAAAATCGAAATCGTTGCATTGAACGGCTTCCCGATCGCGATATCGGGAAACTATCCGACTCTTCTCGTCTTCCATCAGGATACGTTCGGTTCCATTGCAAGTGTGACACAAATTCTAGGTAAACATCAGATCAATGTCGGTCAGATGCAGGTGTCCCGCAAAGAAAAGGGCGATATTGCGTTGATGACTTGTGAACTGGATGAAGATATTACAGAAGAGGTACTGGAAGAAATTAGAGCCTGTCAAGGGATACAAACTGTGACTTTGATGGAAGAATCGTAAGGAGGAAAATATGTTTAAAAGTGTAGCAGAACTTGTTGAACGATGCGAAACTCAAAATAAAAAAATATACGAAGTGATGATTGAACAGGAAATGGCTGTGTCAAAACGGTCATATGAAGAGATATTTCAAGGGATGGAACGTAATTTAGAAGTGATGGAACAAGCGGTTGAGCGAGGTCTAAACGGTGTGCAGAGTCCGACTGGCTTAACTGGGATGGACGCTGTCAAAATGCGGGAGTATATCAACAAAGGAAATATGCTGAGCGGTGAACTATTGCTGGATGCTGTAGCCAAAGCGGTCGCAACGAACGAGGTCAATGCTGCTATGGGACTGATCTGTGCGACGCCGACTGCAGGCTCAGCAGGTGTAGTGCCGGGAACATTATTCGCTGTTAAAAATAAATTGAATGCCTCACGGGAAGATATGGTGAATTTTCTGTTCACAACAGGAGCATTCGGTTTCGTTGTAGCGAACAATGCTTCAATTTCAGGCGCAGCAGGCGGCTGTCAAGCGGAAGTAGGATCTGCCGCTGCGATGGCAGCAGCGGCCATCGTTGAAATGGCGGGCGGCACACCGAAACAATCTGCCCATGCATTTGCCATCTGTATGAAAAATATGCTTGGTCTTGTATGTGATCCTGTCGCAGGGCTTGTTGAAGTCCCTTGTGTGAAACGGAATGCAGCAGGTGCGTCAAATGCCATCGTTTCTGCAGACATGGCGCTTGCGGGTATTGAAAGTCGTATCCCGACTGATGAAGTAATAGAAGCGATGTATAAGATTGGTCAGACAATGCCAAGTGCACTGCGTGAAACCGGTCGCGGTGGTCTGGCAGGCACTAAGACGGGTCAAGAAATGAAAGAAAGAATTTTCGGCTCTAATGCACAACCAACATTTAATTGAGTCTGAATTTCCATTAACAGAATTAAAAGGAGTCGGTTCGCAGACTGTTCTCAAGTTGAATGACCTTGGCATCCATTCTTTGACTGACATCCTGCTCCATCTGCCTTATCGATATGAAGATGAATCTGTCATCGATATCAACATGGCAGCAGATGGTGAGAAAATAACAGTTGCGGGAGAAGTATACAGCTCTCCGCAACTGAGTTATTTTGGCAGAAATCGATCGAAAATTGCTTTTCATATGCTGATCAACCAAGTAGCGGTCAGAGTTGAATTTTTTAATCAACCTTATTTGAAGCATCAGGTCGTCATCGGTGAAACAGTGTCGATCACAGGTAAATGGCAGCGTTCAAAGCAGATAATACAAGGCAGCAAGTTTTCTAAAACAGTGCATGAATCCGGTGAAAAAGCGTTAGTTCCTCAGTACAGCCTGAAAGGCCAGATTAAACCGAAGCAGTTTCAGAAAATGGTTGCTCAAGCGCTTGAATTAACAGAGATTTCGCCGATGATTCCAGCATATTTATCGACGAAATATAAGCTCTGGGATTTAAAGCAGGCGATTGAAACGCTCCACTTTCCTTCAGAATATTCGGGTCTGAAGCAGGCGAAGCGGACGTTTGCTTTCTGTGAGTTGTTTTTATTCCAGCTCAAGATGAGAATGCTGAATATGAAAGAACACGAGGCGGGCTTAACAGTCGGTATTGATTATGATATAGACGCTGTCAGAACATTCATCAGTACTCTGCCGTTTGAACTGACGGATGCACAGAAAACGAGTGTCAATGAAATATTCCGGGATATGAAGCTGCCGATCCGGATGAACCGACTGCTGCAGGGAGATGTCGGGTCAGGTAAAACAGTGGTGGCAGCGATCGCTATGTATGCAATGATGACAGCAGGTTACCAGAGTGCGCTGATGGTACCAACAGAAATATTAGCAGAGCAGCATGCTGAAAGCTTGGCTGAGCTCTATCAGAATGACGTCAAAATTGCTTTATTGACAAGTTCTGTCAAGGGAAAGAAAAGAAGACTGCTACTTGAGCAGCTCGCTGCCGGTGAGATTGATGTGATCGTCGGTACACATGCCCTCATTCAAGATGAAGTGGTGTTTGACCGTCTTGGTCTTGTCATAACCGATGAGCAGCACAGGTTCGGCGTAAACCAGCGAAAACGTCTTCGGGAAAAAGGCGAGGAAACGAATGTGCTGTTCATGACAGCGACACCGATTCCCCGGACGCTTGCCATCTCAGTATTTGGCGAGATGGATGTGACAACGATACGAGAAATGCCTAAAGGCCGTAAACCGATTATCACATCATGGGCGAAACATGAAGAAATGCCGATTATCTATCAACAGACGAGAGAAGAACTGGCAAAAGGGCGTCAGGCTTATGTCATCTGTCCACTCATTGAAGCATCTGAAAAGCTTGATGTTCAAAATACAGTGGCGGTATATGAACAGTTCTGCCAGCAGTTTGGTTTTGAGCGGGTGGGGCTGCTGCACGGTAGAATGACTTCCGAGGAGAAAGATGACGTGATGGACCGTTTCAGCAAACATGAGCTATCGGTCTTAGTGTCGACAACTGTCGTCGAAGTAGGTGTCAATGTACCAAATGCAACGATGATGATCATTATCGATGCGGAACGATTTGGATTATCTACACTGCACCAGCTGCGCGGCCGTGTTGGTCGGAGTAACCAACAGAGCTTCTGCATATTAGTCAGTAATCCATCAACAGAAACGGGAATTGAACGGATGCAGATCATGTGCCAGACGACCGATGGCTTTGTGCTAAGTGAAAAGGATCTCGAGATGCGGGGACCGGGTGATTTCTTCGGTGTCAAGCAGAGCGGTCTGCCGGATTTCAAAGTAGCAGATATAGTGGAGGATTACCGCATGCTGGAAGTGGCACGTGATGAAGCGGCTGCCATGATACTGAGCGGTGACATCGATAGACCTGAGAATGCCGGACTTAAAAACCGTGTTCAGTTGGAATTGAATGATATGGAAATTGATTGACAAATAAAAGTAAGCCATGTAATTTTGGACTGAACAGGAGGAACGGGCAGATGAGGAAATTATTAAGATTTCTCGGCGTTATTTTAATTGCGGGAGCACTCGTTTTGATTTTCTGGCAGGATATACGGGCTTACTTTACTGATCAAGTGAACGATAAAATCATCTCTGCTTATGAGCAGGATGAAACTCCTCAAGTGAGCCACATCGAAAAGTGGATCACAAAAACAGAGCCTGAAAAATTGAAATTGCAGAAAAATATGCTTGGTTATTTGAAAATACCCGCAGCTGATATTAATGAGCCGCTGCTTAAAGGACCAGCTTCTCAGACTAATTTAAGAAACGGGGTCACACTCGTGGAACAAGGGGAGAAACTGACGGAACAGAACGTGGCGATTGCCGGCCATCGGGTAGAAGGTGCCGGTATTCGATTCAATTACTTGGACCGTGCTAAAAAAGGCGATCATATCATCATTGTGACGCGTGACGGTCAGAAGGTTTATCAGATCTATGATATATTCAATGTCAATCCATCTGAAGTCGAAGTGCTGGATGAACATCCAGGTAAGCCGAAGGAATTAACACTGATTACTTGTGAGTCATACAATCCGAATACGTTGTTATTTGACAAACGGATGATCGTCAAAGCAAGAATGATTAAAGGTTCATCATCAAACCGCTGAAGTGAACGAATCTCTTCAGCGGTTTTTAGTGTAGAACTTCAATCTAATATTGTTTGCACAATATATCGAAGTTGTTTATACTAAGTACAAGTATTAGTACCAACTACTAAGACAGGATTTGAAAAGATGACAAAACTTACAAAAACAGAACGTCAGCAGCGTCTTCAGGCAATATTGAACGATAATCCTTTTTTGACGGATGAAGCATTGAGTCAGACATTCAATGTCAGCATCCAGACGATACGGCTGGATAGACTCGAAAGAAATATTCCTGAACTGCGGGAACGTATAAAGGACGTAGCTTATCAAAACCGGGATGAAGTAAAGGCGCTTCCGATTGATGAAGTCATTGGAGAAATCATTGAGCTGCAGCTTGATAAAATAGCCATCTCTATAATGGATATTCAGGAAGAGCATGTGTTTCATCGCAACAAAATCGCCAGAGGACACTTCTTGTTTGCTCAGGCGAATTCGTTATGTGTGGCATTGATGGATGATGAATTTGCTTTGACCGCAAAAAGTGAAGTGACATTCGTTAAACCTGTAAAGTTGAGTGATAGAGTCATCACTAAAGCGACAATGGTCGATAAGAAAAATAATAGAGCGGTCATCGAAGTCGTCAGCACAGTGAAGCAGCGGATTGTGTTTACAGGCCTATTTGAAATGTATTATGTGAGTGAAGGTGAAAATAATGGTTAAGATTGCTGTTGATATGATGGGTGGAGACAATGCGCCTGATATCGTATTAGAAGGAATTCAGATGGTTCTGGATGAATATGATGATGTAGAGATTCTACTCTTTGGTGATGAGCAGCTGTTTACATTGAATCATGATCGTATTCAATTCCATCACTGTACTGAAAAGATTGAAATGGATGATGAACCGGTACGTGCCATCCGCCGGAAGAAAGATGCTTCAATGGTACGAATGGCAGAAGCGGTGAAATATGGTGAAGCGGATGCCTGTGTGTCTGCCGGCAATACAGGGGCACTGATGTCAACGGGACTATTCATTGTCGGCCGTTTACCTGGCGTCGATAGACCGGCGCTTGCATTGACGCTTCCTACAGTCGATGACAAAGGGTTTATTTTACTTGATATGGGGGCTAACGCAGATGCGAAGCCTGAACATCTTGAGCAGTATGCCTTGATGGGTAATATATATGCACAGATTATCCGTAAGATAGAACAGCCGACAGTCGGTCTATTGAATATCGGTACGGAAGACAAAAAAGGGAATAGTTTAACTCGACATACTTACCAGTTATTAACAGAGACTGAGCAGTTGAATTTCATAGGTAATGTTGAAGCGAAAGATCTGTTGTTTTCAACAGCCGATGTAGTCGTCACAGATGGTTTCACCGGTAATATGGTGCTCAAATCACTCGAAGGGACTGCGAACAGTATTTTCAAAATGCTGAAGCAGCAGATGACGAAAAATCTCAAAAATAAACTGGCAGCCGGTGTGCTGAAAAAAGATATGGGTATCGTCAAAGACAAAATGGACTATTCTGAGTACGGAGGTGCTATCCTCTTCGGATTAAATGGTATTGTCATTAAAGCACACGGCTCCTCCAACGGCAGAGCATTTTTCAATGCACTGCGTCAGGCGAAGGAAACAGTTGAAATGAATGTACTTGAAACGATGAAACGAGAGGTTGGCCATAATGACTAAACGTGCGTTATTATTCCCTGGACAAGGGGCTCAAAAACCAGGAATGGCTCAAGATTTGTATGAAGAGCTCCCATCAGCACATGACTATTTGGATACACTGAATGCAGCACTTCCATTTGACATGCTGCACTTGATGTTCAATGACGAGGAGCAGCTTGGTTTGACTCAGTATACGCAGCCGGCCATAGTCAGTCATAGTACTGCTGTATTGAATGAACTGTCTATAGATTATGATTATACAATCGGACACAGCTTAGGTGAATATGCGGCGCTTGCAGCAAGTCACGTGATTTCAGCTGATGACGCAGTAAAGATTGTCGCGAAGCGGGGAGAATTGATGGCAACAGCTTTTCCTAGAGGCACGGGGTCCATGGCTGCTGTACTCGGCATGACTGTCGATGAAGTGTCAGCTATCTGCAAACAGATCTCAACCGATGAATTGACAGTCGAACCTGCCAACTTAAACTGTCCGGGGCAGATAGTTGTTTCAGGTCATCAAGAGAAAATTGATGAGCTTGTCCGTGACGGAAAGACATTAGGCGCAAAACGCGTACTGCCGCTCAATGTATCAGGGCCGTTCCACTCATCAATGATGCAGGTGATCAGCGATGAATTTTCAGCATTTCTTGATCAGTTTGAATTTAACGATGCAAAAGTTCCGGTCGTGCAGAACACAACAGCACAGGCAGTGACAAACAAGGATGAGATTAAACAGCAGCTGATCAGACAGTTGTATTCACCCGTCCGTTTTGAAGAGTCTATTCGCTTCTTGCTGGACCAAGGTGTAACAGAATTCATTGAATTAGGGCCGAACAAAGTATTGTCAGGACTCATCAAAAAAATTAATCGTGATGTCACCATCACTGCTATCGGAACGGTAGATGAAATCAAGGAGTGGAATAAACAATGACAACAGCACTAGTTACAGGAGCGTCCAGAGGAATCGGTCGTGCCATCGCACTGCAGCTGGCAGAGGATGGGTTCGATATTGTCGTTAATTATGCCGGCAGTAAAGATAAGGCAGAAGTAGTAGTGAATGAAATCAAATCACTTGGGCGGGAAGCAGTTGCCATTCAAGCTGATGTCGCGGTCAAAGACGAAGTGACCAGCATGGTCAAGACAACGATTGAGAGATTTGGAACTATTGACTGCGTCGTCAACAATGCAGGGATAACACGTGACAATTTAATGATGCGCATGAAGCAGGACGAGTGGAGTGACGTCATCGATACGAACTTAACCGGCGTATTCAATGTCGTTCAAGGCGTGACGCGACAGCTCTTAAAGCAGCGTAGTGGTACAATTATCAACATCAGCAGTGTCGTCGGTACAATCGGAAACGCTGGACAGGCAAACTATGTAGCTGCAAAAGCAGGGGTTGAAGGTTTGACGAAGACATTTGCTCGAGAACTTGCGTCTCGTCATATTACTGTCAATGCCATCGCGCCAGGATTTATTGTCTCAGATATGACTGATCAGCTGAATGATGACATTCAATCAGCGATGAAGACACAGATTCCACTTGGAACTTTCGGTACTGTGGAAGATGTGGCATATGCTGCTAGCTTTTTAGCGTCTGATAAGGCAAAATATATAACGGGGCAGACATTACATGTCAATGGCGGCATGGTTATGAACTAATGGCCGGTCATTCATTTGAAGGAGGTGAGATCATGGCAAACTTCGATAAAGTTAAAGAAATCATCGTCGACCGTTTAGGTGTTGATGCTGAAAAAGTAACTCCTGAAGCTTCTTTCAAAGATGATTTAGGTGCTGATTCATTGGATATCGCTGAATTAGTAATGGAATTAGAAGATGAATTCGGTATGGAAATTCCTGATGAGGAAGCAGAGAAAATCAACACAGTTGGTGACGCTGTATCATACATCGAGTCATTAAATAAATAATCGGACCGCCGATTTTTACGCCTTGAGAGCTTCCAGATGGAGGCAGCAAGGTGTTTTTTTAATGCTGCACACTGAACAGCATGAAATCATGCGGTCATTCATCATTTTTGCTTTTTTTTCACAGCTGGATGACGTAAAATGAAGTCATGAACAATGGAGGTAACAGATGAGTAAAAAACAAGTTGTACTTAAAGATTTTCACGAACGTCTTGCAGTTAAAATGGATGAACTTAATATTAAACCGCGCAATCTGAAGCTCTATGAACAAGCATTCTCGCATTCAAGTTTCATCAATGACTTCAAGATGGAAAAATTAATGGATAATGAACGTCTGGAATTTTTAGGCGATGCGGTGTTAGAATTGGTGGTTTCTCAATATTTATTCCGCGAGCATAGCGATATGCCAGAGGGTAAGTTGACGAAATTAAGAGCGGCAATTGTCTGTGAGCCATCACTTGTGACATTCGCGAACAAACAGAACTTTGCTGAGTTGATTCTGCTCGGAAAAGGAGAAGAGAAAACCGGCGGGAGAACAAGACCATCATTGATTGCTGACGTCTTTGAAGCATTTATCGGTGCATTGTTCCTCGATCAAGGCTTTGATGCTGCAGTGACTTTTGCTGAAACGGCCATCATTCCTTTTATCAACGATGATTTAATGACAGGGATATTAGATCATAAAACATTCTTACAGGAATATCTGCACCAGCATGGTCATGGCCAGATTGTCTATCGTCTTATAGAAGAAAGCGGCCCTGCACACCACAAAGCATTTACTTCAGAAGCGGTGCTTGATTCCACAGCAATCGGCAGAGGCACCGGCCGTACAAAGAAAGAGTCAGAGCAGCAGGCAGCACGCATTGCGCTCGAAAGCATTCAGTTAGGGGAATAATATGGTTTATTTGAAAAAGGTCACAGCATATGGCTTTAAATCATTTGCTGATAAGACCAATGTGACATTTGACCGAGGTCTGACAGCGATTGTCGGGCCGAATGGTTCAGGCAAGAGCAATATTACGGATGCCATCAGGTGGGTACTTGGGGAGCAGTCCGCCAAAAATTTACGTGGAGCCAAAATGGAAGATGTCATTTTTTCTGGAGCTGAAAACCGCCAGCCGTTAAATTTTGCAGAAGTGACATTAACTCTGAATAATGACCAGCAGCTGATTGCAAGTACAGAGGAAATCAAAGTGACACGTCGTCTCTATCGTTCCGGTGAAAGTGAGTACTTCTTGAATGAGAACAAGGTTCGCTTGAAGGATATTACTGAGCTGTTCCTTGATACAGGACTCGGTAAGGAAGCTTTCAGTATTATTTCACAAGGTAAAGTCGATGAAATATTGAATGCCAAATCAGAAGAGAGACGTCACTTGATAGAAGAAGCAGCAGGTGTACTGAAATATAAGAAGCGCAAAAAAGAAACAGAAGCGAAATTAGATGAAACAGTGGCCAATCTTGACCGCGTGAATGATATCATCTTTGATCTGGAATCCCGCGTTGAGCCTTTGAAGAGAGAAGCAGTGATTGCTTCAGAATATCAGGAATTGACTCAGGAAATGAAAGATGCTGATATACAAGTGACGGTCTATGACATCACACAGCTGAAGACAGATTACAGCAAACTTGAAGAAGACATTAAAGAATATGAAGAGATGGTTCTCCTTAAACAAGACAAAGTGGGACGTCTGGAACAAAAAATCAACCGTGCAGCTGATGACAAGCTGACTGCGACGACTAAGTTAGAACAATTAAACAGCAGACTTCTTGAACTGACTGAACAGATTGAACGTACGCAAGGTCAGTTTCATTTATTAGCTGAGAAGAAGGATAATCATGCTGCATCGTCTGACCGACTGCAGCAAGAACGCTCCAAGTTATCAGAAGACATCACCGCTGAAGAACAGCGGAAGGCCAATCATACCCATCAGATCAAGGAAGCTCAACAGGAACTTAAACAGCTGCGTACAGAGGAACGGATACTCGAACAGAAGTTGACAGAGCTGAACAGTGATGTTGAGCAGCTGATGGAAGAAACGCGCGACAGTTACTACGAAATTTTGAGTGAACAGACTGCAAATAAGAATGAACTTAAATTGATTGAGCGGCAGCTTGACCAGGCCGCGGCTTATTTAGCCTCTCATTCAGTGGATGATTCAGTCAGTGAGAACTACGAGGATGCTGTAAAGATTTATGAGGCGAAGCAGCAGCAGCTCACAGCCCTTGAACAGCAGCTGTCAACTGCACGTCATGATTACAAGCAGCAGACGGTCAAAGTGACATCACTTCATCAGCAGTATAAAACTGAAGAAGATAATTTACTGAAAGCATACCGCTATATCGAACAGCTGAAATCAAAACATCAGAGCATCATCGCTATGCAGGCTGAATATCAAGGTTATTTTCAAGGCGTCCGTACTATCTTAAAGGATGATAGTCTGACAGGCATTCATGGAGCGGTCGCAGCACTGATTGATGTGGCGTCAGAGTATCAGACGGCACTGGACATCGCGTTAGGGGGTCAGCTGCAAAGTATCATCACTGAGGATGAACAAAGTGCTAGACAAGCTATTTCAGCACTTCAAAAGAAAAAAGCAGGAAGAGCGACGTTTCTTCCGCTGACAACCATTAGAAAACGTGAACTGCCGGACACTGTCAAGCAGACACTCACCTCTCAGCCCGGCTTTGTCGGGATACTTGCTGATTTAATTACGACAGATGATCGTTACAGAGCAGTAGTTCAAAACTTAACAGGTCTTGTCATTATTGCTGAATCATTGCCGCTTGCTAATCAGCTTGCGAAACATATCAACTATAAATATAGAATTGTGACGCTTGACGGCAATGTCGTGAATCCAGGTGGTTCCATGGCAGGGGGCAGCAGTCAGCCGTCAATCCTGTTAAAACAAAAAGAAGAAGCACGGGAATTAGAAGAAAAAATTACGACCTATAAAATATCAACGACGACATTGGAACATCAAGTATCTCATCTGAAAGAGCAGTTGAGTGAGTACGAAGAAGAAGTGCATCAGCTTAGAATGAACGGAGAAATGCTTGCTGATCAACGTCAGGAGCTGGTGCTTGAGTTGACTCAGACAGAGCAGCAGCTCGCACAGCTGAAACGTGCGAACGATGCATTGCACGAATTGACAGAGCGACGTGAGGAACAGCAGCAGCTGATGAATACTTCACAGAGACTCAAGCAGTCTATTGCAGATCAACAGCAGCAGCTCTCGACGATTGAACAGAAGCTGGAAGAATACAATACGTATCGTCAAGACAGCAAAAATATGGAAAAAGAAGTAAATACATCATTGAATGCGGTCAGAAATCGTAGAATTGTTCAGGAAGAACGTCTGAAATATCAACAACAGCAGCAACGACAAACTGTTCATCGGATCGATCAATTGACCGATCAAATGACAGAACTGTCAGCTCAAAGTCAGCTGACAACAATAGAAGACATTATGAGAACACTTGAACAGTTAACGCAGCAGCTGTCTCAAATGCAGGACGAACGCCAGTATGTCCAGCAGCAACTGGAATCATTGAAGGAAACAGTGCAGCAGCAGGAGGAGATTCTTACTGATGCCCGTACAGCCTATAATGAAGGGATGAGGCAGATCAGCGGTCTTCAAAATGGTATCGGCGAAATGAAATCACGCTATTCGAGAATTGATGTCCAGCTCGAAAATTTAATCTATCATCTTCTGGAAGATTATCATATCACCTTTGAAGCGGCGACGATGGATTACACTGATTTCACTGACATCGATACGTTAAGAAAACGAGTCAAGTTGACTAAAGCAGCGATAGAAGAACTCGGTCCAGTTAATCTTGGAGCCATCAAACAGTATGATGAAGTGAAGGCGCGCTATGACTTCCTGACAGCACAGGAAAGTGACCTGATGTCTGCTAAAGAAACATTGACGACGATTATTCATGAGATGGACAGCGAAGTGACCACTCGTTTTACCGATACTTTTAAGCAAGTCCAAACTAACTTTCAGACAGTCTTCAGTGAACTATTCGGCGGAGGGACAGGAGAACTGAGCTTAACGAGTGATGATCTGTTGACAGCAGGGGTTGATATGACTATTGAGCCGCCAGGTAAGAAACGTCAACATTTGACACTATTGTCTGGAGGAGAACGGGCATTGACGGCAGTGGCATTATTGTTCTCCATTCTAAAAGTCAGAAGTGCACCGTTTGTTATACTGGATGAAGTGGAAGCAGCACTGGATGAAGCCAATGTCGTCAGATTCGGTAATTACTTGCAGAGATTGAGCGACGACACACAATTCATTGTGATTACGCACAGAAAAGGTACAATGGAAGCAGCAGATCGATTATATGGTGTGACGATGCAGAATTCCGGCATCACACAGCTGGTCAGTGTCAATCTAAGTGAATTGAACAACGAAAAAGTAAAGGAGCTAACACAATGAGTTTTTTTAAACGATTAAAAGAGCGATTTGTTCCAGACGACGAACAGACGTTAGAACCGCTCTCAACAGAAGACGAACAGACTAATGATAAGCCGGCCCCTGCAATCCCGGAACGTGTTCAAGAACAGCCGGCAAAAAAAGCGGATGAATGGGACTTTAGTTTTGACGATGATGATTTAATGTCAATCGAAGAATTCGAAGAACTGGAAGCACAGCAGATCGGTGCGAAGTTCCGTCAAGGACTTGAGAAATCACGTGAAAACTTCCAGAACAAATTGAATGACCTGCTTGCACATTACCGGACAGTGGATGAAGATTTCTTTGAAGCACTGGAAGAAATGCTGATACAGGCTGACGTTGGATTCAATACAGTGATGGAGCTGGTTGAATCACTGCGCTTTGAAGCGAAACGTCAAAATATTACTGAAACAGCTGACCTCCGCGAAGTCATTGTTGAGAAAATCGTGGAAATCTATGAGCAGGAAGACGATGAACTGCAGGCGATGAATATTCAGGAAGACGGTCTGACAGTCATCTTGATGGTCGGCGTCAACGGTGTCGGCAAAACGACTACTATCGGTAAGCTGGCACACCGCTACAGACAGCAGGGTAAAACAGTGATGCTGGCAGCAGGAGATACGTTCCGTGCCGGAGCAATCGAGCAGCTGCAAGTATGGGGTGACCGCGTCGGCGTTGAAGTCGTCAAACAAAATGAAGGCTCAGATCCTGCTGCTGTCATGTTCGATGCAGTCAATGCAGCGAAAGCAAAGAAAGTCGATATTTTGATCTGTGACACAGCAGGACGTCTCCAAAATAAAGCGAACTTAATGAATGAGCTGCAGAAAGTGAAGAAAGTCATCTCAAAATCAGTACCGAATGCACCGCATGAAGTACTGCTTGCTCTTGATGCGACGACTGGTCAGAACGCCTTGGTTCAAGCGAAAGCATTCAAAGAAGTGACTGATGTCACTGGGATTGTATTGACGAAGCTTGACGGGACAGCTAAAGGGGGGATCGTTCTTGCGATCCGTAACGAACTGCATATTCCTGTTAAATTCGTCGGACTTGGTGAGAAGCTGGATGACCTGCAGCCGTTTGACGCAGAAAGCTATGTATACGGCTTATTCGCTGATATGATTGAAGCGAGCGGTGTTGAAAGTGAAGAGCAAGTAGATTCAGAAACGACTGATCCTCATGCAGGATGATCTGACTAAGACGATGCGGATGAATTATCTGTTTGATTTCTACCAGGGGCTGCTGACCGATAAGCAGCGCAACTATTTAGAGCGCTATTATCTGGAAGATGAGTCACTGTCAGAAATCGCAGAGACCTTTCAAGTGTCCCGCCAGGCGGTTTATGATAATATAAGACGGACTGATGAACTGCTTGAGGATTATGAGCAGAAGCTCGGCTTACTGAAGAAGTTTGAAGAACGCAAAGTGCTGCTGGATGAGATGAAAGCAAGCTTAACACAGCAGGACACAGCGCTGCTGAAATTGATAGAACAAATAGAATCGATTGAATAGAGGTGTGTTAAATGGCATTTGAAGGATTATCCGATAGACTGCAGGCAACGATGCAGAAAATCAAAGGTAAAGGTAAAGTGACAGAGGCAGATATTAAAGTGATGATGCGTGAAGTCAGACTGGCACTGCTTGAAGCCGATGTTAACTTCAAAGTGGTTAAGCAGTTCGTCGCGACTGTATCAGAACGTGCGCTCGGCAGTGATGTCATGACATCATTGACGCCGGGCCAGCAGGTCATCAAGATTGTACAGGATGAATTAACACAGCTCATGGGCGGAGAGAACACAGCCATCAACATGAGCAAAAAGCCACCGACTGTCGTCATGATGGTCGGTTTGCAAGGGGCAGGTAAAACAACGACTGCCGGAAAACTGGCGTTGTTAATGCGTAAGAAATTCAACAAAAGACCACTGCTTGTCGCATGTGATATATATCGTCCCGCAGCGATTCAGCAGCTGCAGACAGTCGGTAAGCAGATCGACATCCCGGTGTTCACATTAGGAGATCAGGTGAAACCTGACGAAATCACACGTCAGGCACTGCAGCACGCAAGAGAAGAACATTATGACTTCGTCATCATCGATACCGCAGGCCGACTGCATATCGATGAAGCACTGATGAATGAACTGGTTGACGTGAAAGAAGTCTCAAAACCGGATGAAATCATGCTGGTTGTCGATGCCATGACTGGTCAGGATGCAGTGAACGTCGCAGAAAGCTTTGACAACCAGCTGGACGTGACAGGAGTCACGCTGACAAAACTTGACGGTGACACACGTGGGGGTGCCGCACTATCCATCCGAAGTGTGACACAGAAACCAATTAAATTCGTCGGGATGAGCGAGAAGATGGACGGGCTTGAACCATTCCATCCAGAGCGCATGGCGTCCCGTATACTCGGCATGGGTGATGTCTTAAGCTTCATCGAAAAAGCTCAGGCGTCAGTGGATGAATCAAAAGCGAAGGAACTGGAACAGAAGATGAAGACGTCATCATTCACGTTCGATGACTTCCTGGAGCAGCTGGATCAGGTCAAAGCGCTTGGACCGCTGGATGACCTGCTGAAGATGATACCCGGCGCGAACAAGATGAAAGGCGTCAATCAGCTGAACATGAATCCGAAGCAGATCGATCATGTACAGGCGATCATCCGTTCAATGACGAAAGCAGAGCGTGAGAACCCGGCGCTCATCAACGTCTCAAGAAAGCGCAGAATTGCGGCCGGATCAGGCAGAAGCATGAGCGAAGTGAACCGTCTGATCAAGCAGTTCGATGAGATGAAGAAGATGATGAAGCAGTTCTCAGGCATGAAAAAAGGCAAAAAAGGCAGAAATCCATTCCAGGGAATGAACCTGCCGTTTTAACAGCAACCACCGTGAAGTGACCCCCGAAAGTTAGACTTTTTTGGAATGGAGAAATCCATTCCTTTTTTTATGCAGTTTTCAAACTTAGAGTTTTCTCTCTGAACCCTACCGGGCTCATCCAGTTCAATCTAGATTTAATGCGCTTATTATTGTAATACCATATATAGTTGTGGATTGCTTCTTCCAGCTGCTCATAGCTTTCGTATATTTTTCCATGGAACATTTCCTGCTTCAGGACACTGAAAAAGCTCTCCATAGGAGAATTGTCTAGACAGTTGCCCTTGCGTGACATACTTTGAAATATTCTGTTATCACTGAGTTTGCGTGTATATGCGCCCATCTGATAGGCCCAGCCCTGGTCACTATGAAAGGTCCTCCTGAATTCACATGCATCAGTAACTGCGATTGCCTCAGAAAGAGCTGACAGGACGGCTTCGGAATTGGGTCTTCTGGATATACGGTACGAGATGATCTCTCTGTTAAACAGATCCATGAAAGGATCGAGGTAAAGCTTGCCGATACAAACTTTACCGTTTTCATTCAGATAATGGTATTTGAACTCTGATGTATCAGTCGTTATATTTTGATAGGGGACACATGTATCAAACCGGCGGTTTACCAGATTATCAGCGATACGTCCAATCGTCCCTTTGTAAGAAGAATATCTTCTGCCTTTTCTTGTGAATGCGATGGATCTCAGCTTTAATTTACGCATGATTCTTTGAACTTTCTTATGGTTAATCAGGTGACCTCTCCTTCTCAGCTCGTCTGTAATCCTCCTGTACCCATAGTTCCCGTCATTCTCCTCGAAAATCTTTTTGATTTCGTCCTCTATCTCCTGGTCTTCATTCTCTTTATCAAACTGTTTCTGCCAGTACATATATGTCGCCTTCGGAAAATTGAGTGCTTCAAGGATAACCTTTAATCTGAATTCTTTTCTGAGTTCCTTAATGACCCGTGATTCGATTTTAGAAGTCGGCTCGGTATACTTATCCCTGAAGCTTTCAACTTTTTTATATAGGCCAGCTCGGCTCTAAGGAGTTCATTCTCGTATTCAAGGTTTTTGACATAGTCAGTTTTGCGCTTATCAACTTTCTTCGGTTTCTTCATCGATGGACGTCCTTTCCTCTTTTCAGTCAATCCATCTATACCATGCCTGTGAAAAGCAATTCTCCAGGCAGCGATAAGAGACGGATTATTGATGCGGAATTTGGCGGAGGTGATGGTCAGTGAAGCATCATTTTCCCTCATCCATCTCAGTATAGCAATTTTATCTTCCAAACTATATTTCGTTCTTGTTTTTTTACGTTCCAGTCCTTCTATGCCGGAGGCACAGTAAGCCAGATACCATTTTCGAACCATTGAATGATCAATTCCATGGCGTCCACCAATTGTCTTATATCCTCCCGGACCATTGATATATTCATTTACTACTTTCATCTTGAATTCCAGATCATATTTAGCCAAATAAAAGCACCCCAAACGTCAGATTTTAGGTCTAACTTTTGGGGTGCAGTACAG
>CAACWF010000028.1_pt1 | contig 13377 bp, 12 predicted proteins | sample 2275581 | NCBI WGS metagenome assembly CAACWF01 (sample SAMEA5312451, study PRJEB27640) | indoor metagenome | biome: indoor environment; feature: uncontrolled; material: polymer tiles stone | place: Germany | collected 2014-07-07
AGCCGGATATGCCCGTTATGCATGAATAAAGTGTATGCTTAGGCATAAATTTGGGTGGTACCGCGGAAGTCTTTCGTCCCTTGTTGGATGTCGGGCTATTTTTTTATTTATTTTTTAAGGAGGATTATGATGGAGCTTAAGGATAAGTTAAGTGCATTGCAGCAAGAAGCTTTAACGAAAGTTGAAGCAGCGGCTGATGCGAAGGGTCTACAGGATGTGAAGGTGGAGTATCTCGGTAAGAAAGGGATCATCACCGGCTTGATGAAAGAGATGAAGTCTCTGCCAAACGAGGAGAAGCCGATGTTCGGTCAGCTTGTCAATGAGGCACGCCAGGCGGTTGAAGCAGCGATGACGGCGAAGGATGCTGAACTAAAGGAGAAGGCGATCAATGACAAGCTTGCGAATGAGACGATTGATATTTCTCTGCCGGGCCGTCAGTTCAATGTCGGCAGTGCGCATCCTTTAACGAAGATTGTGGAGGAGCTTGAGGATTTATTTATCGGTCTCGGCTACGAGGTCGTTGAGGGCTATGAAGTGGAGACGGATTACTATAACTTTGAAGCATTGAATCTGCCGAAGTCGCATCCGGCACGTGATATGCAGGACAGTTTCTATATCACAGAGGAACTTCTGATGCGTACACATACGTCGCCAGTTCAGGCACGTACGCTTGAAAGCCGTAAAGGACAGGGACCGGTTAAAATTATTTGCCCAGGTAAAGTTTATCGCCGTGATAGTGATGACGCGACGCATAGCCATCAGTTCACACAGATTGAGGGGCTGGTTGTTGATGAGAATATCAAGATGAGTGATCTGAAAGGGACACTTGAGCTGTTCGCGAAGAAGATGTTTGGTGCTGAACGTGAAATCCGTCTCCGTCCAAGTTTCTTCCCGTTCACAGAGCCATCTGTTGAAGTCGATATTTCCTGCTTCAAATGCGGCGGAGCCGGCTGTAATGTGTGTAAGGGTACCGGCTGGATTGAGATTCTCGGTGCCGGTATGGTCCATCCGAATGTGTTAGAGATGGCAGGCTTTGATTCAGAGAAGTATTCGGGCTTTGCCTTTGGGATGGGGCCGGACCGAATCGCGATGCTGAAATACGGGATTGAAGACATTCGTCACTTCTATACGGATGACCTCAGATTCCTTGAACAGTTCAAAGCAGTAGAAGATGGAGGTAGTGAACATGTTAGTCAGTAAAGAATGGCTGAATGAATTTGTCCGTGTGAATGTACCGGTTGAGGAACTGGCTGAGAAAATCACGAGAAGCGGCATTGAAGTAGAAGAGATTATCGATTACAGTCAAGATATCAAAAATCTGGTCGTCGGCCATGTTCTGACGAAAGAAAAACATCCAGATGCCGACAAGCTGAATGTTACGACTGTGGATGTCGGCGAAGAGACGCTGCAGATTGTCTGCGGTGCACCGAATGTCGAAGCGGGCCAGTATGTCATCGTCTGTAAGCCGGGCGGTCGTCTGCCAGGTGGGATCAAGATTAAGCGTGCGAAGCTGCGCGGTGTTGAATCTAATGGGATGATCTGTTCGTTAGGCGAGCTCGGTATTCCTAAGAATCTGGTGCCTGAACAGTATGAGACAGGGATCTTCAACTTCCCGGAAGAAGTGACACCGGGAACGGATGCGCTTGAAGCGTTGTTCCTTGCGGATGCCGTGATGGAGTTCGGTCTGACTCCTAACCGTGCAGATGCGATGAGCATGCTGGGCTCTGCCTATGAAGTCAGCGCCTTATATGAAGAAGAAATCGAGTTCCCTGAAGCGGAATTAGAGGAGTCCGGGAATGCAGTAGATGCGTTTGCGATTAAAATAGATGATGCGGAGGCATCGCCTTATTATGCGGCACGTGTCGTTCAGAATGTGGTCATCAAGTCATCACCGACCTGGATGCAGATGCGTCTGATTAAAGCGGGTGTTCGTCCGATCAATAATGTCGTTGACGTCTCCAACTATGTCATGATGGAACTCGGTCAGCCGCTTCATATCTTTGATGCCGACAAAATCGGTTCTAGTGAAATTGTTGTCCGCTATGCCGAGGCAGGCGAGAAGATGACGACGCTTGACGATAAGGAACGCACGCTTACTGCTGACGATATTGTCGTGACAAACGGCAGCACACCGATCGCGCTTGCCGGTGTCATGGGCGGCGATTTCTCTGAAGTGACAGAGAATACGAAGAACGTCGTCATTGAGTCTGCACTCTTCAATCCGGTCAATGTCCGTAAGACGTCACGTCAGACCGGTCTTCGTTCAGAAGCATCCAGCCGTTTTGAAAAAGGTATCGCACCTGAACGCGTCAATATGGCGCTTGATCGTGCTGCATTCTTATTGCAGGAACATGCTGCGGGGAATGTGCTCGCTGGTATCGTATCAGCTGGTGAACTGCCTGACCTTGAAGTAACAATTCAGATTACGACGGATGAAGTGAACGGCCTGATCGGATTTGATCTATCGAATACGGAGATCAAGACGATCTTTGAACGTCTTGGCTTCAACAGCCAGGTGGATGGCGATTCATTTAATGTACATGTGCCGACTAGACGCGGAGATATTACGATCAAGGAAGATCTGATCGAAGAAGTGGCACGTATTTATGGTTACGATGAACTGCCGTCAACCTTACCGGTGATGAATGCCAGTAAGCGTGTCGGTCTGACAGCTTATCAGGCGAAACGTCGTGCTGTGAAGCATCTGCTTGAGGGACTGGGTCTGAATCAGGCGATTACGTACGCACTCGTATCAGAAGAAAAAGCACAGCAGTTCACGGACCAGTCACAGGAGACAGTCAAACTGATGATGCCGATGAGTGCAGATCATGCCGTCCTGCGCCAAAGTCTGCTTCCGCATTTAATTGATGCTGTGCAATATAACAATGCCCGCCAGCTGAAGGATGTCGCGTTATACGAGATCGGCAATGTCTTCCATGGTCGTGGTTCAGAACAGCCAGTTGAAATTGAGAACATTGCAGGAATCATTACCGGTCACTTCAGTGCAACTGAGTGGCAAGGTAAAGTGGAAGCTGTTGATTTCTATGTCGTGAAGGGCTTAGTTGAAGCGCTTGGTGATAAATTAAGTGTAGATTTCACATATGAACGTGCAGAAATGTCTCAGCTTCATCCAGGGCGAAGCGCACAAGTTTTATTGAACGGCGAAGTCGTCGGTGTTATCGGACAGCTTCATCCACTTGTGGAAGCAGCCCATGACTTAAAAGAGACGTATGTCTTCGAACTGAATTTACAGCGTCTGTTGGAAGAGACAAGTGCTGTGAAGTATCACATGATTCCGAAGTTCCCAGGTATCGAACGTGATATCGCACTTGAAGTAGAACGGACGCGTGAGACAGGCGAACTGATTGATATCATCATGAGTGCCGGCAACAAGTATCTGCAGCGTGCGATGGTCTTTGATGTCTACGAAGGTGAGCATATCGCTGAAGACAAAAAATCTGTAGCGATTCGTATGGAATTCCTGAATCCTGAAGAGACATTGAAGGATGCGGATATTCAGCCGATTGTCGATAAAGTACTTGAGAAATTAACAGCAGCTGGTGCTAAGTTAAGAGGATAAAAAGAAGAGACCTGAAGAGGTCTCTTCTTTTTATCTTAAAGTTTTCTTAAAAGTGTCTGAATAAACTATGCAAAAACTGGAATATCGAACTATAATTGAGCTGTAAGCCACTCACTTGAGAAGAGAACCCTGATGAAGAAACCACTTGCTGCTTCAATTACTGCTGCTCTGTTTTTAGTGTCACCATCCAGTATGATTCATGCACAGGAAATACAGCCTTCATTACCTGACTTAACAAATAAAAATATAGTCAGTCAGCTAAAAGCGGGAACATACAGCTATAAGGGCATCACCACTAAGTCAACGCATGCTGAGGTTCATGTTAAACTGGGTAAAGGTGCAAATGAAATATTGATACGCTCCACTTATAGTGCGGTATTCAGTGATAGTTTCGGTAAGAACTATCACGTGAATATCGATTGATAAGCTGAAGATGATTGATATGAATTTCAGTTACTATGATGAAAATCTGCGATTAATTATAAGTAAGAATAAATGGAATGACAAACGTCACGCAAACAAAATTTGCGTGACGTTTCGTCTTTCATCTATTAATATAATTTCTCAGATGACGGGCTGTATAACTGTCTTCCACTTCAAGTAGTCCTTCCGGTTGCCCGCTATAGAGCAGCTGGCCACCATTCTGTCCCGCTTCCGGACCAATATCGATGATCCAGTCCACTTCAGTCATCATCGTCAAGTTATGTTCAATCAAAATCACCGTGTTACCTTCATCCATGAGTTCATTGAACAGGGTGACAAGGACATGGATATCCTCCTCGTGCAGGCCGGTCGTCGGTTCATCGAAGATAAAGGTCTGGCCGGTGACTTTATCAGTCAGATATTTGCTGAGTTTGACACGCTGGACCTCACCGCCGGATAAAGTATCAAGTGACTGGCCGAGCGTCATATAGTCAAGGCCGGTTGACTGTAAGGACTGCAGGGTGCCGGCAATCAAATCGTGTGACTTGAAGTAGTCGATGCCCTCATCGACTGTCAGCTTCAGCACATCTGCAATTGAATAACCGTCAACCGTTGCCTCCAGAACTTCAGGTCTATAGCGTGTACCGTTACAGACTTCACAGATTTGAGTGAAGTCTGCCATATAGGCAAGCTCGGTCTTTAATATCCCTTTCCCGTTACAGTTCGGGCAGGCACCGTCAGAATTATAGCTGAAGAGACTTTTCTTCAGACCTGTCTCCTTGCTGAAGAATGCTCTGACGTCATCGAAAATACCGGTATAAGTCAGTAGATTCGAACGACTGGATGCATGGACAGGTTTCTGGTCGATGAAAATAACATCCTTTTTCTTCTTGAATCCTGTCTTGATCAATGTGCTCTTGCCGGAACCCGCAACGCCCGTTACGGCTGTGATGACATTCTCCGGAATATCAACTGATACATCCAGCAGATTGTTCTTCGTGATATGCTCAAGGGAGATAAATCCTTTGACCGGTCGCGGTTTTTTCAGTTGATGATACTGTCTGAGCGCATGTCCTGTCGCCGTATCTGACTCAAGCAATTCGGCATAGCTGCCTTCAAAGGTAATAGTTCCCCCGTTTTTACCGGCACCCGGACCGATATCAATGATATGATCAGCTGTCTTGATGATATCAGGGTCATGTTCAACCACGAGAACGGTATTACCTTTGTCGCGGATAGAGCGGATGATGTCATTGATGTTTCGGATATCTTCAGGATGCAGTCCGACACTCGGTTCATCGATAATGTAGACGAGGTCAGTGAGCGGACTGTTTAAATGACGGATCAGCTTAATCCGCTGTGATTCACCGCCTGATAATGTCGGTGTCTCGCGGCCAAGCGTCAGATAGCCGAGACCGATTGAAATGAGTGACTCGAGCTGTTCCCGCAGCGGTTTGATGATATAGGCTGCTTTGTCATCATGAATAGCATCCAGAAATACCACGGCTTCGTGAATTGTCATATTGGTGAAGTCAGCAATATCAAGATCATTGATTTTCACACTTAATATACGCTGACTCAGCCTTTTGCCGTGACAAGTCGGGCAAGCTTTCTCAGTGACGACACGATTGACCTCATCAAGCCAGCGTTTTTTCTCGAAGCCGTCATTGATGAGAAAATTGCGGCGGAAGCGGGGAATGACCCCTTCAAATTTGGCTGTCTTCGGCCATTTTTCAGGTGCGTCCTTCAGCCGCTTCGGCTCCGTATAGAGCAGGATATCCATTTCTTCTTTCGTGTAGTCCTTCAGTTTCTTATCGTTATCAAAGAAGCCGGAATACGTATAGCGTTTACCACGCCAGTGTCCGGGACCAAATGTCGGGAAATTGATGGCATGTTCATTCAGTGATTTATCGTAATCCAGCAGTTCATTGATATCAATGTCTTCAACGTAACCAAGTCCCTGGCAGGTCTCGCACATCCCTGCCGGATTGTTGAATGAGAACTCGTTGGAATAGGCAACGAACGGCTGGCCGACACGTGACCATAGCAGCCGGACCGCTGAATAGATATCTGATATCGTGCCGACAGTGGAGCGTGAATTACCACCGAGCCGCTTCTGACTGATGACCATGGATACAGGCAGATTCTGTATGACATCGACATCCGGTTTCGCGTACTGCGTCAGCTGATACTGGATATATGATGAATAGGTCTCATTCAGCAGTCGCTCTGATTCAGCTGCAATCGTACTGAAGACAAGTGAAGACTTCCCTGAACCGGAACGCCCGGTAAAGACGGTCAGTTTGTTCTTCGGGATTTCAACATTGATATTTTTAAGGTTGTTCTGGCGCGCACCTTTTATGATGATAGAGTTCATAGAATGAAATTCCTTTCACATGAGATGATTTTACTTTCTTCTTTTCCCTATTTCCTTAGCAATATACCATAGCAGGTAGGCAATGATGCCGAGACCTGCGCCGTAATAGATCGGTTCCATTATGACCGCTTCCTTTCGACTAGATTAAGTGCTTTTGCTCTGTTTTTGAAGTCTTTCTTGGTAATGTTGTCGAGACGATTGACACCGTAGCGCTGGATGATTTTTGCTGCCTGCAGATCGACTTTAGCTGATGCGCCTTTATAGACATCCATCGTCAAGTCCTTTTCAATAGCATCCATATGTTTAACGAAAGCATAGCGGGAGATGATACTAGCTGCAGCGATGGCGATAGATTTGCTCTCTCCTTTAGTCTCAAATTTGGTCTTCATAGGCAGTGTTGGTGGGGTCAGGATATAGCGGTTATAGACCGGCTCGACGGCAAACTGGTCGATAACGATATAATCCAGTGTTTCTTCATCAATTTTATTCAGCACATTGATGATTGCCTGATTATGAAGGACTGCCTTCATCTTGACCTGGCTCCAGCCTGCTGCTTTACGCTCGTTGTATTTGACGTTATCAAGCACGAGCAGCGAATGCGGTAAAAAAGTGATGATGTTTTCAGCAAGCTGGCAGATCGTCGCATCATTCAACTTTTTAGAGTCCATGACGCCGAGTTCTTTTAAGATCAATGCATGTTCCTTGCTGACATAGGCTGCACAGACGGTCAGTGGACCGAAATAATCGCCGGATCCTGCCTCGTCAGAACCGATGCAGTTGAAGTGGTCATAGTCTAAAGTGGATGTGACCGTACTGACAGCGGGTTTATTCGGGAGGTCGCCGAGCAGATCAGCCCCAAGTGTTTCGGCATCTTTCCCTTGGATCATCACTTTTTTGGATTGATAGATGGAAATCGTATGGCCCTGTACTTTAGTGCGTGCTGTCATACCAGGTGGCAGGCCCGTTTTTTCGAAGGAAAATCGCTTCAGCAATGTGTTGATATCTTCTTGATTCATGATTTTGACTACTGTACTCAATGTAAATCCCTCAACAGTCGTATTTTTATTGTGTATTCATTATAAAAAATGGTAACATATAAAGTAAATGACGAACAGTGGAGTGGACCATATGGGTGAATTTAAAAATAGAATAACCGTTACGATATATGATCAACATTACACGATAATCGGGGAAGAAGAACCGAGTCATATTAGACACGTCGCAGGACTGGTTGATACGAGGATCAGAGAAGTCTCTAAGTACAATGCCGGTCTCGATACATCCCGTAAAGCTGTGCTGACGGCGGTCAATATTATGGACGATTATGTGAAGCTGCAGGAGAAATACGAAGACCTGCTGGCAAAATATGAGTCGGAAGGTCAGGGTCCGGTCAATGATTGATATTATTTTATTGTTCTTCCTTGTTCTGGGTGCTGTCATTGGACTCAGAAGAGGATTTATTCTGCAGTCAATGCATTTAATAGGTACGATCGGTTCGCTGATCATCGCACGTATTTTCTATAAGGAGCTTGCCGAGAAGCTGGATATGATCATTCCTTACCCTTCTGCCAATCAGCAGGCACCTGTTCTTATCGACTGGATAGATAGTGAACATGCGTTTTATAACATTGTCAGTTTTATCTTTATCTTTATTATTAGTAAAGTGATTCTGCAGATGATTGCAACGGTCTTTGATTATATAGCACAGCTGCCGCTTCTCAAGCAGCTGAATGCATGGCTGGGCTCGCTGCTCGGCTTTATCGAAAGCTATATCCTTGTATTTCTGCTGTTCTTTTTTATTGCAATGATTCCTTTACCTTTTATACAGGAGCGTATCGATGGCAGCTTTATTGCTAAATTCGTTGTTGAATATACACCGATATTGAGCAGCCGTGCCATTCACTGGTTTGAAAATGCCGCGTTCATTCATATTTTTAAATGAAAAGTCATAGGCGGAAGTCTATGACTTTTATTTTGGAGGTCATCACATGACAAAAAAAGACTATATTAAATTACTTGAAACAATCGGACTGTACATGGAACTTAAAGGAGAAAACAGTTTTAAAGTATCCGCCTATCGAAAAGCAGCAGCATCGATTGAACAATCACAGACACCTATCGATGATATTGAGGACTTCTCGGTGCTGCCGGGTATCGGCAAAAGTGTCTCTGAACTACTGGATGAATATAGAGCTGCCGGTCAGTCATCGCTGCTTGATGAGTTGAAGTCACAGGTGCCTGAAGGGCATATCAAGATGCTGAAGATCAGAAATCTCGGTGCCAAGAAAATCGTCAAGCTGCACAAGACGCTTGGCATCACAACTATTGATGAACTTAAACAAGCGTGTCTGGATGGCCGCGTCAAAGAACTCCCGGGCTTTGGAGCTAAAACAGAAGAAACGATTTTAAAAGGCATTGAAGAACTGACGACAAAACACGACTTAAGCATTAACGAAGCAGCCCAACTGTCACTGTATATCAATGAAGCACTGGAACAATGTTCCGCCGTGACGCGCTACCAGGTGGCGGGTAGTCATCGTCGGATGGCTGAATTCAGCAAAGACTTGGACTATATAGTTGAAACAGACCAACCTGAGACAGCAGCTTCTGAAATTGCAGCCATGGCTATCGTGACGCATGTCGAAGTGAGCGGCAGAGAAAAGGTGTCGGTAACGGTTGCCGTTGATGATATTGAAACAGCAGTTGACTTCAGGTTTACAGACGAAGGTGGATTTGCGCAGATGCTCAATCATTTCACGGGCAGCAAAGACCATAATGTGAAGATGCGCCAGCTTGCCAAAGCAAAAAATGAAAAAGTCAACGAGTACGGAATCACGACAGCTGATGGTGAATTGATTCAATTCCCGGCAGAAAAAGACATCTATCAGCATTATGGACTACCGTTCATTCCGCCGGAGATGCGCGATACAGTAGAAGCATTTGATGTCAATCAGCAGGAGATTGTCACGCTCGCTGACATCAAAGGAGACCTTCACATGCATACCACAGCGAGTGACGGAGCCCATGAACTTGAAGAGATGATTGAAGCATGTATCAATAAAGGCTATGACTATATGGTCATCACAGATCATTCAAGAAGTTTAAGAGTGGCCAATGGATTGTCTATTGAACGACTACTTGAGCAGCAGCAGAAAATCAAGACATTGAATCAAGCGTATTCAGAAATAGATATATACAGCGGTACTGAAATGGATATTCTGTCGGATGGGACACTTGACTTTCCTGACGATGTACTTGCGCAGCTGGACTATGTCATTGCAGCCATTCATCAGTCGTTCAGTCAGCCTGAAAGCAAAATTATGGAACGGCTGTTGAATGCCTGTCATAATCCTTATGTGCGGCAGATTGCACATCCGACCGGACGACTGCTTGGCTCAAGAGACGGCTACCCAGTCAATATGGATCAGCTGATTGAGACAGCGAGAGCAACAGGAACAGTCCTTGAAGTCAATGCGCATCCAATCAGACTCGACATCAGCAGCAGTGTGCTTAAAGCGCACCCAGGGCTGTCGATTGCTATTAATACAGATGCCCATCATATCGATCATCTGCAACTGATGAAGTACGGAGTCGGTACAGCCATTAAAGGCCATGTCACAAAAGACCAGGTCATCAATACGATGACTCGTGAAGCATTCAGAAAGTGGCTTAAGGAAGGAAAGAACGAAAAATGAACAACAAAGCACTAACCGTTTTAGAATATGACCGCGTCAAAGAACGCGTCTTGACATATGCTCAGAATGAAGTGAGTCATGTGCTGATCAATGCGATGCAGCCATCATCTGATAAAAACTGGATCGTCGATCAGCTTGCTGTTCTGGATGAAGCACGTCTCATTCACATGCAGGGCAGCGAGCCTGGTATGAGTACGCTGACAGCAGTCAAACCATTGACAAAACGGGCCCACATCGGCTCGATGCTCAGTGTCACTGAACTGAACCGTATCAAAAATAATATACGAGTAACCAATCGCTACAAAACGTATCTGCTTAATCTGGCTGAAGGCGGCGACGTCGCACTGCCGATTTTGACTGCCCAGTTTCAGAAACTACCGGTGCTCAGTCATATCAGTGACGAAATTGATGCTAAGTGTGATGAGGTTGAAGTACGTGACAATGCCTCATCAGCACTATATGATATTCGTCAGCAGAAGAAGACCATCAATCGACGCATCAAAGATAAGCTCGACTCCATCGTGCGTTCGCAGGCGAACCAGAAGAAGTTATCAGACGCCATTGTAACGATTCGTAACGACCGCCAGGTCATCCCGGTAAGAAGTGAATACAAACAGGACTTTCCAGGCATTGTCCACGATACTTCGGCATCTGGTCAGACCTTCTATATTGAACCAAACAGCATCATCGAACTCAGCAGTCAGTTGAACGCTGTAGCAGCCCGTGAGAACGAAGAAGTAAGCCGGATTCTGTACGAACTGTCAGCGCTTGTTGCCGAAGCGCATCATGACATCAACTGGGTGACCGATGTCATGGGAGCACTCGATTATCAGCTCGCAAAAGCTAAATACGGTCATTCATTGAAAGGGGTCATCCCGACGATTGAAGAAGAGCGGACGATAGACCTGCCGCTTGCATGGCACCCGCTACTTGACCCTGCAACAGTGGTGAAAAATAGCATTACATTTGGCGATGACATCCATTCAGTCATCATTACCGGCCCGAATACAGGGGGTAAAACGGTAACGTTGAAAACAGTCGGTCTGATTATTTTGATGACTCAGTCTGGTCTCATGATTCCAGCAGCTGAAGGCGCCTCACTCAGCATTTATGATGAAGTGTTTTGTGATATCGGTGATGAACAGTCAATTGAACAATCGTTGTCAACATTTTCAAGTCATATGACAAACATTGTCTCTATTCTGAAGGAAATGGATGAACACAGTCTCGTACTGTTTGATGAGCTGGGCTCAGGGACTGACCCTTCTGAAGGGGCGGCTCTTGCGATGAGTATTCTGGACCGCTGTCTCGAAAAGAATGTCATGACGATGGCAACGACACATTACCCTGAACTGAAAGCATACAGCTATAACCGTGAACATGTGATGAATGCCAGTGTCGAATTTGACGTCGATACGTTGAGCCCGACTTACAAGTTATTGATGGGTGTACCAGGAAAGAGTAATGCCTTTGAAATCTCTAAAAAGCTGGGACTTGATCTGTCGGTCATCAAACATGCGAAACAGCTCATCCATATGGATAATGTTGAAGTCAATGAAATGATCACTGCTTTGGAGCGGAATACACGCCAGGCAGAGAATGACCGCATCAGACTGGAAAACTTGAAAAAAGAAGCGGCGCAGCTTCATCGTGAGCTGTCTGAGCAGTACGAACTCTACAACCGTCAAAAAGAAGCACTGATGGAGCAGGCCAGACAGACAGCGAATGAAATTGTGACAAAAGCTGAAAAAGCAGCAGACGATATCATTAAAGACTTGAAGATGCTGCGTACCGAACAGCAGGGTATTAAAGAAAACGAACTGATCGAGAAAAAAGGGCAGTTCAAAGGCCTCTATAATGAAACAACCTTAAAGAAAGCAGCGCAGCAGCAAGTACAGGAGAGCATTGAGCCGGGGGACCATGTCAAAGTGCTGTCCTACGGTCAAAAGGGCGTCATCCTGTCAGTAGACAAAGAAGAAGCGGTCGTTCAGATGGGCATCATTAAAATGAAATTACCGTTATCTGACTTCAAGAAAGAGCAGCCGGAAAAAGACAAGCAGATTCGTGTGGTGCCACGCGTCAACCGCCAGACTATCAAGATGGAACTTGATCTGCGGGGTGAGCGCTATGAAGAGGCACTCAGCCGACTTGAAAACTATCTGGATCAGGCATTACTCAGCAATTACAGTCAAGTGACGATCATTCACGGTAAAGGTACTGGAGCGCTCCAAAAAGGGGTGCAGGACTATTTAAAACGTGCTAAGATGGTAAAATCTTTTCGAGGCGGCATGCCGTCTGAAGGTGGTTTCGGTGTGACAGTGGTTGAACTGAAATAGGAGGATAACTATGTGGAATTTTGACATGTATAAGCTTGCCGTCGTCTTGATCATCGCTGCTGTACTGATGATGATCGGCGGCGTTGTCTACTTATCTTTAAAATAACGAACAACAAAAAGAAGTAATATTCTGAAAATAACTTGACGGAAAATTACTTCTTTTCTATACTATTAATTGAATGAATGGTCATTCATTGGAGAGGGAGAACTAAATTGACTGAAAAACGACAATTGATTATTAATGCAGCTGTAGAAGTCATCGCAGAACACGGCTATCATGGAGCACAAGTATCCAGAATAGCCAAGCAGGCAGGAGTCGCAGATGGCACCATCTACCTATATTTTAAAAATAAGGATGATATTTTGTTCGGTATGTTTGAATACAAAGTAGATCAGCTGATGGCTGCGATGGAACAGACGTTGACAGCCGCTTCTTCTCCAGAAGAACAGCTCAAAATCTTCGTCAGAAATCATGTCGAATGGCTGGCACTTGATCAGTCACTTGCAGCCTGTGTTCAACTTGAACTCAGACAATCTAAGAAAGAGATGAGAAACAGACTGAATCATCTGCTGATTCCGTATCATCGCCTGCTGGAAGAAATTCTTGTCAAAGGGATTGAAGCCCGCGTCTTTGATGATGCGATGAATTTGAAATTTGCGAGACAGCTGGTATTTGGAGCAATCGATGAAGCCGTTTCAACATGGGTAGTCGCAGACTTCAAATATGACATCCTGTCACAGTTTGATGATCTCTATTATTTAATCAATAAAGCAGTCGCAAAGGAGTCGAGCAATGATTAACTTATCAGTAGTCGACCACGTCGGTACGTTGACGATTGACCGTCCTAAAGCCAATGCATTATCAGCGGAACTGATTGCACAGTTATCGGAGCAGCTTGATGCGATTGAGTCAGATCCTGCTATCAAAGTCGTACTGATCAAAGGTGAAGGGAAGTTCTTCTCTGC
>CAACWF010000101.1_pt1 | contig 11733 bp, 11 predicted proteins | sample 2275581 | NCBI WGS metagenome assembly CAACWF01 (sample SAMEA5312451, study PRJEB27640) | indoor metagenome | biome: indoor environment; feature: uncontrolled; material: polymer tiles stone | place: Germany | collected 2014-07-07
TGTCGCTGAGTTTGCAGTGAAGAACAACATCATCGTTGTATCAGATGAGATCTATGAAACATTGATCTATGATGGCAGCCATGTGAGCATTGCAAGTTTAAACGATGATATCAAGCGGCTCACGGTCGTCATCAACGGTGTGTCAAAAAGTCATTCGATGACCGGCTGGCGTATTGGATATGCGGCAGGAGATGCTGCATTGATCAAAGCGATGACAGATCTTGCAAGCCATTCGACCAGTAATCCGACGACACCTTCTCAGTGGGCTGCGGTCGAGGCATATAATGGTGACGAGACATTCATCAATGAGATGAACAGTATCTTTAAAGAGCGACTGGAGACTATCTATCCGAAACTGATGGAAATACCAGGAATTCGATGTATTAAACCTAAAGGTGCATTCTACTTGTATCCGAACGTCAAAGAGACCGTTCGATTATGTGGCTATCAGTCAGCAGATGAATTTGTTGAACAGCTGCTCGAACAGGCCCTTGTAGCGGTCGTTCCAGGTTCAAGCTTCGGTTCACCTGACAATATTCGTCTGTCCTATGCGACAGATTTAGATTCAATGCTGGAAGCCATCAAAAGAACGAAACAATTTGTAGAGAAAAGAATGGAGAACAACTCATGAAAATAACGATTCATCAAGCCGGCAGTCATGTCGGTGATACAGTTACTATCGGTGCATGGATTTTGAACAAACGCTCGAGCGGCAAAATTGCATTCCTGCAGTTAAGAGACGGAACAGGATTTATGCAGGCTGTCGTCGTCAAGGAAAATATCGGTGAAGAACTATTCAAAACTGCAAAAGGTATCACGCAGGAGACCTCTTTGTATATTACAGGTGTCATTAAAGAAGACGACCGTTCTGATTTTGGTTATGAGATGGAAGTCACTGACCTTGAAGTGATTCATGAGGCAGTCGATTATCCTATCACACCGAAAGCACATGGTCCAGAATTCCTGCTCGATCACCGTCACTTATGGCTGCGTTCTAAACGCCAGCATGCGGTTATGAAAATCAGAAATGAAGTGATTCGTGCGACTTATGAATTCTTCAATCGTGAAGGTTTCACTAAAATCGATCCACCGATTTTAACAGGCAGTGCACCTGAAGGAACAAGTGAACTGTTCCATACGAAATACTTCGAGGAAGATGCCTTTCTATCACAAAGCGGACAGTTATATATGGAAGCGGCAGCGATGGCTCATGGTAAAGTCTTCTCATTCGGTCCGACATTCCGTGCTGAGAAATCTAAAACGAGACGTCATTTAATTGAATTCTGGATGATTGAGCCTGAGATGGCATTTTGTGACCATGAAGAGAGCCTGGTAGTACAAGAAAACTATGTCAGCTTTGTTGTGCAGTCCGTCCTTAAAAATTGTGAACTCGATCTTAAAATTCTTGGTCGCGATACTGAAAAACTTTCAAAAGTGACGGCGCCATTCCCAAGAATCACCTATACAGAAGCTATCAAGCTGCTGAAAGAATGGAATTTTGATGATATTGAATGGGGAGACGACTTCGGTGCACCACACGAAACAGCTATCGCCAATCATTTTGATCTGCCGGTCTTCATCGTCAACTACCCGACGAAAATCAAGCCGTTCTACATGCAGCCGAACCCTGAGGAAGAAGGCACAGTGAAGTGTGCTGACTTGATTGCACCGGAAGGTTACGGTGAGATCATCGGAGGCTCTGAACGTATTAATGATCTGGAGCTCCTTGAGGCACGTATAAATGAGCATGGACTTGATCCGGCTGCTTATACGTATTATACGGACCTTCGTAAATACGGCAGCGTGCCGCATTCAGGCTTCGGTCTTGGTCTAGAACGTACGGTTGCCTGGCTGTCCGGAGTAGAACATGTCAGAGAGACCAGCCCGTTCCCAAGATTACTGAACAGATTGTATCCATAATAATTCAAAGAGGCTGAGACGTAAGTCTCGACCTCTTTCTTGTAGGTGAAGACTATGCTCCAATTTATTAATCAGCAGCTGGCAGTACCAAAGGGTCTCATTAAAGACTATACAAAGTTGAATATCAATGAAACAGAACTTGTGATACTGCTCAAGCTGGTGCTGATCAGCAGTGAGACAAGTGAGATGCCTTCATTTGAAGCTATCGCACAAGAGACATCACTTGATGAAAATCAGGTTGCAGCCCTGATACAAGGGTTGATTCAAAAGGATATTTTGACAGTTACAGTCGGTCATTCAGACCAGCAGTACAGTGAGCATTTTTCGCTGACACCACTGGACGAACAACTATCAGAATTAGCGGACAAGATGTCTAATAACGACTCAATAGAGAAGCAGATGAATTTCACGCAGTTATTTGAACGTTTTGAAGTGCAGTTCGGCCGGCCGTTGACACCGATTGAAATGCAGACATTGACCCACTGGATAGATACGGATCACCACTCAGTAGAATTGATTCATGCAGCAATGGACGAAGCAGTTGTTCATGATAAGATCAGTTTCAAATATATTGACCGAATTTTACTGAACTGGAAAAAACGAAATGTCAAAACAGTGGATGACTCTAGAACTGTCAGAAAAGATTATCAGCAGACAAAACAATTTACAAAAACAGTGGAAAACTTTCCGGTTTTCGACTGGGTGAATGGAGAAAATCCATATGATAAGTAAGAAGAAGGTCATGGAAATGCTGGATGTCATTGATGATATGTTCCCTGACGCAGAATGTGAACTCATTCATGACAATCCGTTTGAACTGACGATTGCTGTATTGATGTCAGCGCAGTGTACAGATGCAGCGGTCAATCGAGTGACCCGAACGTTATTTCAGAAATATAAGACGCCGGAAGATTATCTGGCTGTACCGGTTGAAGAGTTGATGGATGATATCCGCTCAATCGGACTATACCGCAACAAAGCAAAGAACATTCAGGCATTATGCCGGATGCTGATCGATCATTATGACGGCGAAATTCCAAGAGCGCATAGTGAACTCGTCAAACTACCGGGAGTAGGGAGAAAGACTGCGAATGTCGTTGTCTCTGTTGCATTCGGAACGCCAGCATTAGCTGTCGACACTCACGTTGAACGTGTTTCTAAACGACTTGGTATTTGTAAGTGGAAAGATAATGTGACTGAAGTTGAAGAGACGTTGTGCAGCAAGATTCCTCGCGAACGATGGAATAAGACACATCACCAGCTGATTTTCTTCGGTCGTTATCATTGCACGGCACGGCAGCCAAAGTGTCTCGAATGTCCATTACTTGAAGACTGCCGCGAAGGGCGTAAGCGGAAGAAGGTGATTACTGATGCAGAGTGAAGCATGGTTTTCAGCTAAGGAAAATAGGTTGGACGAGTTAGCGGAAATCAAGCAGCTTCATCATGATGAAGGTCTACAGCTGATATCAGACTACCGTTCAGCACTGCTTGACATGATGTTTGAAATCAACGACCGTGACAGAGTGGAGCTGTCCGAGCTTGAAGCGCTTGAATATAAACCATTGAATGTCGTGGAGCGGGTTGATTATTTCTCCCAGGATAAGTTTCATTTTATGAGATATCAGCAGATGAAGACGATGCGACAAGAACTGAAAAAACTCAAGGCAGTCATGGAAATAAGAAAAAATAGAAACAAATAAAAGAAAGCACATCGATTCGATGTGCTTTCTTTGTTTTCAGCTACTGTCCATTAGCCGCTTTTTCAGCTGCGGCCTTCAGCTCTGCCGCTGCTTTTTCATTGGCTGCCTTGAGTTCAGCTGCTGCTTTATCGCTCGCCGCTTTTAAATCTTTTGCTGCTTGTTCACTAGGAGTCAACTCGCTTGAAGCTGTCTCTGTCGTTGGTTTCTCTGTCGTTGGTTTCTCTGTCGTTGCTTTTTCGGTCGTCGGCTGTTCGGTCGTCGGTTTCTCTGTCGTTGCTTTTTCGGTCGTCGGTTTCTCTGTGGTTGCTTTCTCTGTGGTTGCTTTTTCCGTCGTCGGCTGTTCCGTTGTTGCTTTCTCTGTCGTCACTGGCTCATTTGCAGAAGAGGCTGCACGTTCATTGGTTGATCGTGCAGCTTCTGTCGTTGGTGTCGGATATTCAGTTGATGATTTATCTGTATCAGTTGTAATAGTGTTAGCAGGATTTGTTCCTGTTACTTTTAATTCTGAACCTACATCTGTCACGGAAGCAGGTTTCTCGAAATCTGTGCCGTCAATCGGGCTGATAGCAGTCATGACATTTTTGTATAGAATTTGCGGTAGTACTTGTTCATTATGGCCGATAAATGAATTTTCCCCGTTCTCAGCGAGCTTAGTGAAGCCCATCCAGACGGACATTGTATATTGTGGGGTATAGCCCGTAATCCAGACATCTTTTGCAGCATCTGTCGGCAGATTATATTCTTTATAAGTTTCATCGGCATAAGTTGAAGTACCTGTTTTAGCAGCCATATTGAGTCCTGGAATGCCAGTTCCATAAGCAGTGCCATAAGGCTCAAAAACATCTTTCAGCATATCAGTGATCATGTATGCGGTATAATCTTCCATTACTTTTTCAGACCGATGTGAAAATTTAATTGTTTCATCATCCTGTGTCACAATTTTTCTGATCGCATGAGCTTCATTGTACTGCCCACCGTTGCCAAAAGCAGAGAAGGCAGCCGCCATTTGTTTCGTTGAAAATTCTGATGCACCGCCGCCCAGTGCTTCAGCAGGGCCCAGTGTTTTAGAAGGGTACTTAAGACCGAGATCTTTCGCAAAGTTATAAGGCGCGTCACTGCCAGCTTCGTTTTTAGCTACTTCAAATGCTTTTAAGGCCGGGATATTATAACTTTTTCTCAGTGCATCACGCATCGTCACAATACCATGATTCTGTGTATCGTAGTTTTTGAACGTATTGCCGTTAATATCGTATTCACTCTCATCTTCGATTTTATGGTCAGTCGGCCATTGTTCTTTTTCAATGATAGGACCGTAGCTTAATATCGGTTTGATGGTTGAACCGACTGCGTGAGGATCGGTTGCCTGATTGCGGTCAACCACATCCTGATAATTACGTCCGCCGGAAATTGCGGCAAGACCACCGGTTTTTGTATCTAGAATAGTGACACCTGTTTGATTGTATTTATTTTTGTAGGCAGTCAAATTATCAACGTTATTCTGCAGCGTCTGCTGTGCATTCATATCCATATTGGTATAGATATCCAGTCCGCTCGTTAATATGTCATTGATTGACTCACCTTTGAATTCTTTATTGTTCTTAATTTCTTCTTTGATGATATTGACGTAAGATGCATACTGAGGGTCGTTCTGCTCAATATTTTGGCGATCAGCCGTCGTTCGTTCTACTAAATTAGCAGACAAATCTTCACTTTGTGCTTTTTCCATTTCTTCTTTTGTAATGCGGTTATGACGGTTCATCAAATAGAGAACCGTGTCTTTTCTTTTTTCAGCAGCTTCTGGATGATCGTAAATATTATAGCTGTTAGGAATCTGAGGAAGACCAGCTAAATAGGCTGATTCTGCAAGAGTCAGATCACTCAGATCTTTGTTGAAATAATACTGAGCTGCTGTTTTGACACCATAAATTCCGTCAGAATAATAAATTTTGTTCATGTACATTTCAAAAATATCATTCTTGCTGTATTCCTGCTCTAAGCGATAGGATAAGTATGCTTCCTGTGCTTTACGTTCGATGGACTTCTTATCCGTCAGAAATGACCGTTTAACCACTTGTTGCGTCAGAGTAGAAGCCCCTTGGGAGCCGAATCCTTTAGTGACGTTTTTAAATACAGCACCTGTCAGACGTTTGAAATCAAGTGCACCGTGTTCGTAGAAACGATTATCTTCAGTCGCCAGAACAGCGTCGCGCATCTCATCAGGGATATCTGCGAACTTGACACTTTCGCGTTTCTGGCCCATATAGAGCACAGTCGCCAAGTTATCATTTTTATCATAGATTTTAGTAGGCAGCTGGTCTCTTAAACTGCTTTCGTTGAAGGAAGGGGCTTTCCACGCATAATAGATGAACATGCCGAGCCCAAGCATCAACATGAGGGCAGCTGCTATGACTAATCCTCCTATGATTTGAAGGATCAGCTTCTTTGTATTTCTTTTCTTCTTTTTGTTAGTTGCCATTAATTAATCCTCACTCTCACGTTTCAAGTTCAAGGCTGCCAAATAATCGAGCCTAGGTAGATACTCATACGGTATCAATATACCATCGTTCTTAATTTCAGTTAAAGTAATTGATTTTCTACCGCCTTTCATATAACGGTCCCAGTACACCATCAGCTGATTGAAAGGGAGTAGATAGACATCATCCCAATGAGAAAAATGAATCAGTAGGAAACAAATGCCTCCTTGAGCAGCCACTTGATTCATATGGTCAATTTGATGCGGATGCAGATTCTGAAGTGGAAAACTTGTCTTATTATGTGTTTCCTTTGCTTCAAAATCAATATGGTGACCGCTATAGATGCCATTATAGTCAGTAGTGGAAGGCGTTTTAAAGTAAGCTTCCTTTATCACTGCTTTGCTGCGCATCGGGTAATCGACTTTAACAATCTGTACAGGTGTCGGCTTCTTATGGATGACTGCGATTTGGTGAGTGATATAATATTGATTCGTTTTATCTATCGCTTCTTCAAACGACATACCGCGTTTACCATATTCAATCTTACTATTTTTCTGACGTGTTGTAACTAAGTCTTTAGTTGTATGTTTTTTTCCGTTCGGATAGTTTACCATTCCATATCATCCCGATTTTCTAGTATTATAGACATATAGTCGATTCTACCATATCTTAAGAGAGGTGACGCCTAATGTTACATGAATGTATTGTTTTTTTAATTAAAGATCTGGAAGAGATAGAGGAAGTATTTGTATCAGCAAAACAAGGGCAGTCATTTAATTTTGTTATTGATATTCAGCCGTTCACAGAACGGATCGATGCACATATTAACGATGTTCTGAAATATAAAGACGATATCATTGACATGAAGCTGATGAATCCTCTGAAGCTGGATTTAATGATATCTCACTTAAGAGAGTTGTCCGTCTCCTGTTTCTTCGAGAAGACGAGTAAAAAAGTATTTATTGATCAGTTCAAAGCAGTGCAGCATGATCTTCACTATATCGAAAGGCAGTCGGCTGGATGAAGACGCTCTATGTCACGGGCTATAAGCCCTTTGAGCTCAATATCTACAACAATGCACAGCCGGAAGTCAAATATTTAAAATTATTTCTTCAAGAAAGACTGAGGCAGTATGCTGAAGAAGGTCTAGAATGGGTTATTATCAGCGGTCAGTTAGGGATGGAACTGTGGGCCGGTGAAGCGGCGATCCGCTTAAAGAAGAACTACGGTTTGAAACTTGCGGTTATCACTCCGTTTTTAGACCATACATCTAAATGGAATGAAGACAATCAACGATACTATGATAAAATCATGAGTGGTGCTGACTTTGTTTCAACTGTATTCGAACAACCGTATCAAGGCGGCTATATGTTTAAGGCTGCTACAGATTTTATCTTGAATAACACGGAAGGTGCTGTGATTATTTATGATGATGACAGAGAGGGCAGCCCAAAGTATACGGTGAGAGCCGTCGTTGATTTTGCGGATGAAAATGACTATACTATGGATATCATTTCGCTTGATGATATTTCAGTGTTCATCAACGATTATTTAAGTAATCAATGGGAGAATGGATGAGGTGTAATTATGGATGATTTAACATTGAAATTATCTGCTAAAGATATTTACGAAAAAGAATTTGAAAGAACGATGATTCGTGGATTCAAACCTGAAGATGTCGACAGTTTTCTTGATGATATCATTGCAGACTATCAAAAAATGGGAGATTTAAACAACCAGTTGATCAAAGTGATGGACGAAAACAAAAAATTAAAACGAGAAGTAGAAGATTTGAGAGTACGAGTGGCTACTGGTAGACAGGATAGTGGGGGTCAACAGAACAACTATGATCTGCTGAAAAGAATTTCTAATCTTGAAAAAGCAGTCTTCGGGAAATAGTATTTTTTTAAATGTTGTGCTATAATAAGAAACAATTGTGAAGATATCTCGGATAATCGCTATATACGTTGTATATAGAGGAAAGTCCATGCTCACACAGACCTGAGATGGCTGTAGTGATCGTGCCTGGCGAAATCATAAGCCAGGGCATTAATTTGACGGCAACGAACAGACCTAAGTCTTTGGATATGGTTTAAGTAGTTTGAAAGTGCCACAGTGACGTAGCTTTTTTAGAAATAAAAAAGGTGGAACGCGGTAAACCCCTCGAGTGAGCAATCCAAATTTGGTAGGAGCACTTTTCTAGCGGAAATGAACGTATAGAAGAGGTATGGTTACATACAGACAGATGATTATCACCGGCGTACGAGAGTATCTAGGCTCATTTGCAGTACTAAGGAACAGAACATGGCTTACAGAGATATCTTTCTAGATGTCCTCCATTGATATGGGGGACTTTTTTTATTTATTGAACGTATTGAACGTGTTACAATGGAATTAATAAACATTATATTCTACTATAAAAGTATTATGTAAACTTGGAGGAAATTATGTATCAATTACTAGCCACAACACCTATGGGGATGGAAGCTGTTGCAGCAAAAGAAGTTCAGGCCCTGGGATATGAAACAACAACAGAGAATGGACGTGTATTATATCACGGTGATGCACGCGCAATCGTTAAATCAAATCTTTGGCTACGCAGCGCAGATCGCGTTAAACTTGTTGTCGGTCGTTTCTATGCTACAACTTTCGAACAATTGTTTGATCAAACAAAAGATATACCCTGGGAAAATTTTATCAGTGAAAATGGAAGTTTTCCAGTACAGGGAAGAAGTTTAAAATCAAAGTTATTCAGTGTACCTGACTGCCAGGCAATTGTTAAGAAAGCAATTGTTGAACGTCTAAAAAAAGCACACAACCAGCAAGGATGGTTACGTGAAGATGGCGCATTATATAAAGTTGAAGTTGCAATTCTTAAAGATGAAGTATTACTTACAATCGATACATCAGGAGCCGGATTACATAAGCGTGGATACCGTCTCGCACAAGGTGAAGCACCGATGAAAGAAACGTTAGCAGCTGCACTTGTATTGTTATCTAACTGGAAAGGAGAAACACCATTGATTGATCCTTTCTGTGGTTCAGGAACAATTGCAATTGAAGCAGCAATGATAGCTCAAAATATTGCACCTGGATTTAACAGAGATTTTGTGAGTGAAAACTGGGATATCATTCCCGAAGGTATGTACGATGAAGAACGTGTTAAGGCAGAAGAAGTTGCTGAATATGATAAAGAAATATCGATTACAGCAAGTGATATTGATCCGAACATGGTTGAAATTGCTCGTAATAATGCGATTGAAGTAGGCTTTGGAGATATAATTGAATTTAAACAAATGAATGTTCATGATCTTACATTAAACAGTGAAAAGGGTGCAATTGTTGGTAATCCGCCGTATGGTGAACGTATCGGGGAGAGAGCAGAAGTGGAAGCAATGTATACGTATTTAGGAGAACTGATTGAAAAAAATCCTAAATGGTCACTATATATTTTGACAAGTTTGAAGACATTTGAAGTATTAGTAGGCAAAAAAGCGACTAAACGCCGAAAATTATTTAATGGATACATTGAATGTACGTATTATCAATACTGGGGCGAGAGATAGAAGTGGCTGCCGACCTTTGATTTTGAAGGAATTTTTGAAGTTCGATAATGTGCTTAATTATAAATGTAACCACACAAAGCATAATTATATGTTTTGTGTGGTTTTTTGTTTATGATATATGTATCAAGAAGAAGGTGAAAATATTGTGAAACTAAGTATTTTAGATCAAGTACCCATGTCGCGTGGAGAAACGCCAATGGATGCATTGTCACATACGTTAGAACTTGTTCAATTTGCGGAAAAAATAAATTATGATCGTTATTTTGTTGCTGAACATCATAATACGACAGGATTAATTAGCAATTCACCAGAAATTCTTATGACAAGATTATTATCAGTAACGTCATCCATTAATATTGGTTCTGCGGGTATTCTTTTACCTCAATATAGCCCCTACAAGGTTGCGGAAAATGCAAACTTATTAGAGGCGTTGTTTCCTGGTCGTGTGACGATTGGCTTAGGAAATTCTCCAGGTGGAAGTGAAATCACGAGAAAAGCCTTGACAGATGGTAACGCCAGTAAGGTAAGCGCATACGATAGAATGCTAGAAGAGTTTTTAGGTTTCATGTGTAACACTTTGCCTTTAGAGCATCAATATAGAGGTGTTAAAGCCGGGCCGAGAATTGAAAAGCACCCAGAAATCTTTACGTTAGGGCTAACTGATAATGGTGCTAAAAGAGCAGCAAAATTAGGGATTGGTTTTGTATTCGGAAATTTTATCAGTGATAAATATCGAGACAGTGCAATAAAAATTTATCAGCAAGGATTTATTCCTAATGAATTTATGAAACGTCCATATACGATATTTTGTTCATTTATCATTGTTGTAAAAGATAATGCTGAAAGAGAGATGCAAAGACGTATATTAGATCATTGGTTATTAAATGTTACAAAAGGAAGGGATACTGTTATCCCTTCAATTGAACAGGTTAATAAAAATGATTATAGTGAACAGGATTTACGTATCATTGAGAAGAACAGAGGACGTTATTTTATTGGAACAAAAGAAGATGTTAAGTATGAGATTAAAAATTTGTATGAAACGTATCGATTCGATGAAATGATGGTAATCAATAATACGTTTGATTTTGCATTAAAAAAAGAAAGTTTTAAAGCAATTAAAGAAATAATAGATGAAATTATTAGCGAGGAATAATGAAAATAAAAATAAAAAAACATCAAGCGAGCGCTTGATGTTTTATTTTACCAAAGTTTTCCTTCACCCATTCCTTTAGCACCAGGAGGTGGATCCATGAACATTTGTCCAATAGGTACCGTGTAAGCTACTAAAATTAATGCGATGGTAACGATGATTAAGAATTTCCAGTTTTCTACGAATTTATAAGCAGGTGCTGCTTCATCCATTGCTACTGATACTGGGAATGCTTCATATCCTTTAGGAGCAAAGAATGCTAACTGAATGAATACGATAACTACTAAGATAATAGAGATAAATAAAATTGTACCTCCAACTGCTTGCATTACTTGGTAAGGAATCCATTCAGCTGCAATTTTTGATCCACCATATTCAGAGTAAGTAGAACGACGTGGCGCACCAAATAATCCGATATAGTGCATTGCACCAGACATGATTGACATACCAATTGCCCACATAACCCCTTGAATAATTGCTAATCTATTGATTGCTTTTGTCATTACACGACCTGTAGCATGTGGAATTAACCAGTACATTGTACCAAAGAACGTTAAGATAACTGCTGTTGCTACTGTTAAATGGAAGTGACCTGTAATCCAGATTGTATTATGTACTACCTGGTCCATTTGAGCAGAAGCATTAACTAATCCACCGGCACCACCAGGAATGAATGCGGCCATTCCGATAAACGGCAACACGAAACGTGCATCGTTCCATGGTAATGTTTTAATCCATCCAAATAAGCCTTTAGCACCTTTATTTCGTCCATATGCTTCAAATGTAGCAAAGAGACTGAATGCAGTCATTAAAGAAGGAATAACGACCATAAATGTTAATACGACCTGTACATATTTCCATGTAACGTCAATTCCTGGTTCAGTTAACTGGTGGTGAATACCAACAGGAATTGAGAAGAA
>CAACWF010000162.1_pt1 | contig 9859 bp, 10 predicted proteins | sample 2275581 | NCBI WGS metagenome assembly CAACWF01 (sample SAMEA5312451, study PRJEB27640) | indoor metagenome | biome: indoor environment; feature: uncontrolled; material: polymer tiles stone | place: Germany | collected 2014-07-07
CCTACTTCTTCCAGCGTGCGTGTACGACCATCATCTAATCCAAAGCGTAATCTTAAAACGTTTTCTTCACGGTCAGTCAATGTATCGAGGACATCTTCCAGCTGTTCTTTGAGCAGTTCATACGCCGCATGGTCTGCAGGACTCTGTGCATCCTGATCTTCAATGAAATCACCCAAATGGCTGTCATCTTCTTCACCAATCGGCGTTTCAAGCGACACAGGTTCTTGAGCGATTTTAAGGATTTCCCGTACTTTTTCTGCCGGCAGATCCATTTCTTCACCGATTTCCTCTGGACTAGGATCGCGTCCTAAATCTTGAAGCAACTGGCGCTGCACACGGATCAGCTTATTGATGGTTTCCACCATATGAACAGGGATACGAATCGTTCTCGCCTGGTCAGCAATAGCACGTGTAATGGCCTGACGAATCCACCAGGTAGCGTAAGTCGAAAATTTAAATCCTTTGTTGAAATCAAACTTTTCAACCGCTTTGATTAGCCCCATATTTCCTTCCTGGATCAAATCAAGGAACAGCATACCACGGCCGACATATCTTTTGGCGATACTTACAACAAGTCGTAGATTGGCTTCTGCAAGACGCGCTTTTGCTTCTTCGTCACCTTGTTCGATACGTTTGGCAAGTTCGATTTCTTCAGCAGCACTTAATAAGTTAACCCGTCCAATCTCTTTCAAATACATGCGGACCGGATCATTAATCTTTACGCCTGGAGGAGCTGATAAATCATTTAAGTTAATTTTATCATCTGTATCTTGAGCATCTTTTTCATTAATTAATGTAATATCATTCTCAGCGATTGCTTCGAAAAATTCATCCATCTGATCGGCATCCATATCAAAATTCTGTAGTCGATCAGCTATTTCTTCATGACTTAATTGACCATTCTTTTTACCTGATTCAATTAATTGTGCTTTGACTTGATCTAATGTCAATAATACGTCATTACTCTTCTCTTTAATGGTTTCTTTCTTATTAGCCACAAGCATTACCTCCTAGGTTACTTCAGTTTTTTCTGTCTGTTATAGTCAATGATTGCCGTCATCAGCCGGTCTCTTTCAGTGACATTGCCTTCTTTAATTGCTGTAGATAACGATTGTTTCAATTGATTGAGATTACGCAATTCCTCCTGCTCATGTCGAATCACATAAATGTAATCTTCTATTTCTTCAACTGATGGATCTTCATTGATGGCGATTTCATCGATAGAAATGATATCATCTTGACATTGAACAGGAACATAAGACAGAAATTGACTGATATTAAATTGATCGCTACTTTCATAATACCCTGTTAAAGCGATATATATCTCTTGATGCTCCTGCTTTTTGAAATGTTCTGCAGTAATATGATCTTTCATTTTTAGGAATAGATATTTATCCTTAAAAAAATGTTTAAGCACCAACCGTTCTGCTCTTTCAGGTTTGGAATACGTAACGATTCTTGGACCTGGAGTGAACTGTGGCGCTGACTGAGGAATATATTTACTCACTTCAAAATTAAGACTGTCAAAATCTACTTTAAACAATTCACTAGCCTCGTGCAATACTTTTTTCCTCAGAACAGGAGATTTTATTTTGGCAATATCATTTGTTATTTCTTTTAATCGCTGATCAAACACTAAATCATTTGAAGCGACCTGGCGTGTCATCTCTTTTAGCTTGTAGCTGACAAACGCTATTTTGTTATGCAGCACATAGTCACGAAATGCCTCCTGACCCATCTCCTTGATCATCTCATCGGGATCCATTTCCTTTTTGACCGGTACTACAAAAGTACTGATGCCTTCATTCAGTAAATTTTCACCGATACTCATCGTAGCCTTTTGACCTGCACCATCTCCATCGAACATCAATGTGATATTGCCGGCCAATTTTTTGAGGATGATGACGTGCTCTTTACTGAGAGCAGTTCCCATAGTCGCTATAGTGTTAGTCAGTCCGGCTTCGGTGACTTTGATGACATCCATAAACCCTTCAAGCAGAATCACTTCATCCTGCTGCCTGATTGATTTACGGGCGACATCCAGATGATAGAGTATTTGGCGTTTCTGAAAGACAGGTGTTTCCGGACTATTCAAATATTTCGGTTCTTCATTTTTGTATGTTCTACCTGAAAAACCGACTGTGTGCCCTTGCGAGTTGTTAAGAGGAAACATGATTCTGTCACGGAAACGGTCATAATAACTGAAATTTTCTTCGTTTCGTGATAACAGTCCTGCTTCATACGCAAGCGCTTTGTCGTATCCTCGTTTTTCAAGAAAATCATGAGCGAAGTGATTGATGTTCGGACTGTAGCCGATTTTTTCACGATTGATGATTTCGTCAGTGAATCCTCGGTCATAAAGGTATTGAAGCGCCGGCTCTGCTTCTTCTATTGCCTTCAAAACATAATGATAATAGTCGCGCAGTAATTCATGCATCTCAATCATCTTCATATTATCATCAGCATATGCTACGCTCTGTACCTGCTCGATCTGAACGCCGACATTACTACCAAGACGTCTTACCGCTTCAATAAACGAGACGTTTTCTATCTGTTCAACAAACTGAAAGACATTGCCGCCTTTCTTACAGCCGAAACAATGGCAGATCTGCTTATCCACCGAGACGGAAAAAGACGGTGTTTTCTCATCATGAAAGGGACATAAACCAATATAGTTACGTCCCCGTTTCTCAAGTTTTACATATTGACTGACTACATCGAGAATGTCATTCTTCTCGCGTATTTCATTAATAAGGTCTTGATCTAACTGCAAATTAACACCTCTTAATAATCGTATCTGTTATTTTTCGTAACTAGTTTGATAATTTCATTGGCCGTTTCTTCAATCGCTTTATTGGACACATCGATGACCGCGCAACCAATGCGTTCAACGATTTCATTGAAATAATCCAGCTCTTCCAGAATTCTTTGATCCTGCGCATAGTTTGCATCATCATTCAATCCAAGCTGAACAAGTCGTTCTTTTCGTATGGCATTTAATTTTTCAGGGTCTATTTTAAGTGCGACACATTTTTCAGGATCCATTTCAAATAATTGCTCAGGTGGGTCCACTTCAGGTACAAGCGGCACATTCATCACCTTGAAACGTTTATGTGCTAAATATTGGCTGAGCGGCGTTTTTGATGTACGAGATACACCGATCAATATAATATCGGCTTTAGGTAATCCTCTAGGATCTCTCCCATCATCATATTTCACTGCAAATTCAATCGCTTCGATTTTCTTGAAGTAATCTTCGTCTAATTTATGCACGACACCCGGTTCATTTAAAGGCATTTCATTCAGTTCATTCGTCAGTTGAGCCATTAACGGTCCCATAATATCAACATGATTTAACTGATGTTTTTCCAGTTGCTCTTCCATATACTTACGGATATTGGGTTTGACAAGAGTATAGATGACGATAGAGCGCTGTTCTTTTGCTATCGTGATCACTTCGTCGACATTCTCCCGAGTTTCAATATAAGGTAACCGTATTGTTTCAAGAGCATTACCAAGTTGGTTGAATTGGGAAGTACATGCTTTTGTCACAAGTTCAGCTGTTTCTCCGACTGAATCTGAAGCAATAATTAATCTAATTTCATCCATGATAATACTCCTATTCATCTTCTATTAGTGCCACAAACGCACGAGTAATCGTTGTTTTAGTAATTCGTCCGGTCACTTCGTAACTATTGCCTTTTTTCTTGACTACTGGCAATGAATCAATTTGTTTCTCTATTAGTAAGTTAGCTGCATAAATCAATGGATCGTCAGGCATGACCATAGAAATATTCGGCATTCGGCTCATAATGACATGGACTGGAACAGCATGGATATCCTGACCACCCATCGACGCCCGCAACAAATCTTTTCTTGAACATACTCCGACTAATTCGTTCTTTTTATTGATAACAAACAATGTTCCGACATCTTCAAGAAACATCGCACAGATAGCATCATATACTGAAATATCTTCATGCGTCACACATGGAATCGATTGAAAGTCCTTGACTTGAAACTTTTTGATGGAGGCGGATAATAACTGTGTACTTGATTTACCGGTATAGTAATAACCGACCCTTGGACGAGCATCCAGATAACCTGCCATCGTCAATATAGCGAGATCCGGTCTAAGTGTGGCTCTCGTCAAGCTCAATCGTTCTGCTATCTTTTCTCCTGTTATGGGGCCATTGTTCTTTACTATTTGCAGAATTTTTTCCTGCCTTTGACTTAATTCGATAGTGAACACCCCTTGGACATAGTTAGATAAATTTATTATACTTCTAAAAACAGTCGTACACAAATAATTGATATAATTGATTGTAACGGAATATAAAACATGATATATTCGTTATAAGCGAGTTAAGGATAGTGTAAGCTTAACAATTAAATGGCCTGATCATATTCATATTTCAAGATGAGTGGAAACACTAATTTGGGTGGAACCGCGGGTAATATACTCGTCCCAAGGCTGATGCCTTGGGACTTTTTTTATCCGCTCTAATTATAAGGAGGAACTCTTAATGACAAACATGGAAACTATTGTTTCATTAGCAAAACATCGTGGTTTCGTTTTTCCAGGCAGTGAAATCTATGGTGGTCTTGCGAACACTTGGGACTACGGTCCATTAGGTGTGGAATTAAAGAACAATGTAAAGAAAGCATGGTGGCAGAAATTCGTTCAGCAATCTCCCTACAACGTGGGTCTAGATGCAGCAATTTTGATGAACCCAAAAACTTGGGAAGCAAGCGGTCATTTATCTAACTTCAATGATCCAATGATTGACTGTAAAAACTGCAAAGCACGTCATCGCGCTGACAAATTGATTGAAGATGTCATGCAGCAGGAAGATGATACATTCATCGCTGATGGTTTAAGCTTCGATGAGATGAAACGTCTGATTGATGAACATCATATCGACTGCCCTGAATGTGGTGCTCATGATTATACAGAAATCCGTCAGTTCAACTTGATGTTCAAAACGTTCCAAGGTGTCACTGAATCATCAACTAACGAAATTTTCCTTCGTCCTGAAACTGCTCAAGGGATTTTCGTCAACTATAAAAACGTACAGCGCTCCATGAGAAAGAAACTACCTTTTGGTATCGCTCAAGTCGGAAAATCATTCCGTAATGAAATTACTCCAGGTAACTTCACATTCCGGACACGTGAATTTGAACAGATGGAACTGGAATTCTTCTGTAAACCAGGCACTGAAATTGAATGGCAGAATTATTGGAAAGAATTCGCAGCGAACTGGTTGAAAACACTAGGAATTAAAGAAGAACATGCGCGTCTGCGTGACCATGATGAAGATGAGCTGTCACATTACTCAAATGCGACGACTGACATCGAATACAAATTCCCATTCGGCTGGGGAGAATTATGGGGCATTGCAAGTCGTACAGACTTTGATTTGAAGAAACATATGGAGCATTCCGGTGATGATTTCACTTATCATGATGCTGAAACCAATGAAAAGTATGTTCCTTACTGTATCGAACCATCTCTTGGTGCAGACCGTGTGACACTTGCATTCCTGTGCGATGCTTATGATGAGGAAACACTTGAGGGCGATGACAAACGTACAGTGCTGCGTTTCCACCCCGCACTAGCGCCTTACAAAGCAGCCATCCTGCCGCTCAGCAAGAAGCTGTCTAAAGACGCGCTTAAAGTATTCGAAGAACTGAGTGCGGATTTCAATATTGATTTTGACGAAAGCCAGTCTATCGGTAAACGCTACCGCCGTCAAGATGAAATCGGAACCCCTTACTGTATTACATTTGACTTTGATTCATTGGAAGATAACCAGGTCACTGTCCGTGATCGTGACACGATGGAACAAATTCGTATGCCGATCAGTGAAGTCAAAAACTTCCTTGCTGAAAAAGTAAGATTTTAAAAAATAAGCCTCCATTCAGTTGAATGGAGGCTTATTTTTTTGACCCGTCTATCTTAACTGTTCCAGTATTCGTCTTGATTTCAGCGAAACACCTATAAATTCATCATACAGCTGGAAGACTAACCGTTCCATTTCCCTCACCACATCTGTATGGATGGTCACCGAACTGTACTGATCGAGTGGTAGATTGTTCAGTAGATATAGAAAATATAGACTTTTATTGCTCATCGGTATCGCATGTTCATCTGTTATCATCGCTTGTGTTGTAAGGACACTGTTCATTTTCATGGAGTAGCCGGCAAACGCCGCATGATTAGTAGACTGGTCAACCGAACAGTAATCGAAGTTCGGCGTATAGCCATAGAGCGGCATACATTTCAGACTGGCGATCAGTGCGATGACTGCAGGATCTGCCCCGGCTGCAATATGGTCAAGCCCGAACTTCAGCAGCTGATAGACGAATTTACTTTCGTCGTCATCTTCCATCGCCCTATCAATCAGTTCAGCGATGTACTGCGCATAAGTCAGCTTGAACAGATCACTGCGTATCGCATAATGACTGTTCAGCGTATCAACAGAGCTGAGTGTCCCCATCCCTTTGAACTGGGAGAAAATAAATAGATTCTCATAGAACAGATCAAGCGCGTAGCCGAACTTCTTAGATTTCTTAGCGTTTCTTGCCATGACCGGTATCTTTCTGCCGTGCTCAGCAAGAAACGTCACTATTAAATGCGAATCCCCGTAGTCAACACGACGGATGATGATACCGTTCACTTTATTCAGCATCGCTTAATACTCATCTTCACGGTAGCCGATCTGTCTGATGAAATTCGGCTTGTTACGCCAGTCTTTCTGCACTTTCACCCACAGCTCTAAATACACTTTGGAGCCGAGCAGCATTTCGATATCCTGCCGGGCACGCTTACCGACTTCTTTCAACATCTTGCCCTGCTTACCGATGACAATTCCTTTCTGGGAATCGCGTTCCACATAGATCGTCGCTTCAACGTGAACACGGTCCTCACTTTCACGAACCATCTTCTCTACATTCACACCGATCGCATGAGGAATTTCCTGACTTGTTAGATGAAGGACTTTTTCCCGGATTAATTCAGCCACGATAAAATGTTCTGGGTGATCAGATATCTGGTCCTTCGGATAGTACATCGGCCCTTCCGGCAGATAGCCGCTGACAACCTCTACAAGACGCTCGACATTATTTCCCTGCAGCGCTGAAATCGGAATGATTTCTGCAAAAGGCAGCAGATCTTTATATTTCTCGATTTCAGTGATCAGCTGATCCGGATGGACAAGGTCAATTTTATTCAGTACGAGAAATACCGGTGTCTTAGTATTTTTCAGCATCTCCACGATATATTGATCACCGCGGCCGATACTCTCTTCAACGTTGATCATGAATAATATAGCATCTACTTCGCGCAACGTGTTTTTAGCCACTTTCATCATATAATCACCGAGTACATGTTTCGGCTTATGAATTCCTGGTGTATCGATGAAGATAATTTGCGCCTCATCTGTTGTCAGTACACCTTGTACTTTATTACGTGTCGTCTGTGCTTTGTCAGACATAATAGCTACTTTCTGTCCAAGCACCCGATTCATAAAAGTTGATTTGCCGACATTCGGCCGGCCGATAATTGCGACAAAGCCTGATTTAAATTCGTTAGTCATTCGTTAAATCCTTTCCTGAGAACCCATAGGGTAATAATTCGTCCACTGTACTATTGATAACTTCACCGGCTGTATTGGTCATAAACACCGGCATTTGATCGTCACATAACTCTTTCATTACTTGACGGCATACGCCGCATGGTGATGACGGCTTATCAGCACCCGTGACGACCACAATGAATTCAAAATCGCCAGGTTGATAGCCTTGTGCGATGGCAGAGACGAGTGCAGTCCGCTCCGCACAGATAGTCGGTCCATAGGCTGCATTCTCGACGTTACAGCCGTGGAATGCTCTGCCATCTTTCGTTACTAAATAAGCTCCCACTTTAAAGTTTGAAAACGGAGTATAGGCCTTGCTTCTTGCTTTTATCGCTTCCTGCAGCCATTGTTGTTTGAATTCCATAACATATCTCCTTTAATTAAAATCACTTCATAATATAAGGCAGAAAAATAACCAAGCCGATAACAGCGCTCATGATACTTGCCAGCACGACAGCGAAACTAGCTGTGTCTTTCGCGTGTTTTGCAAGCTCATGGTAATCAGAAGTGACTAAATCCACTACATATTCAAGCGATGTATTGATGACTTCCATGAACAACACCGAAAAGACGGCAACAATAATAAACAGCCATTCTATTTTAGTGAGGCTGAAATACCAACCTGCACTACAGACCAGCACTGCAGCTATGATATGAAGGATGAAATTAGCATCCTTCTTCAGCAGAATGAGCAGACCATGCAGAGGATAAATAAACCGCTTCATCTATTCTTCTCGTGTCAATCCAAATGAAGTCAATATAGCATCCTGCCGGCCAAACATCCGCTGTTCATCTGCTGGTGTCATATGATCATATCCAAGTAAATGTAGCATACCGTGAAGTGCCAGGAATCCGACTTCACGTTCGAATGAATGACCGTAGTCAGCTGCTTGTTCTTTGGCGCGCTCCACACAGATGATAATATCACCTAACACTCTGACCATCGATGGATCTTCAAAGTCATCTTCGCCTTCTTCCATCGCAAAACTGATGACATCTGTCACCGCGTCTTTGTCGCGATACTCTGCATTAATGGCTTTGATTTCTTCACTCGATACAAATGACACGGCTAATTCTGCTTCGCCTGTGATTCCTTCCTGTTCCGCAGCGAACTGAAGCAGTGATTCAATCTGTGGTAAGTAAGCTGGATCCAAATAGTTATCATCGTCTAAAAATTCTACTGTCAGCATCACTCATCCTCCGAATATGCTCTAATTATTTTACTTACCAGCGGGTGGCGTACGACATCAGATGATTCAAAGGTCTGCACTCCGATTCCCGGAACACTGCTAAGCCGCAGTTCCGCCTCAACAAGACCGCTTTTTACGCCTTTTGGGAGGTCAATCTGTGTCTTGTCACCTGTAATGACCATCTTTGAACCAAATCCGAGACGTGTCAGAAACATCTTCATCTGGGCATGTGTCGTATTCTGTGCTTCATCTAATATAACGAAAGCATCTTCCAGTGTTCTACCGCGCATGTATGCAAGAGGCGCAACTTCTATCACACCTCTTTCAATCAGGCGTGCAGTATGCTCTGCACCGAGTACATGATGCAATCCGTCGTATAACGGGCGCAAGTATGGATCTACCTTCTCTTTTAAATCACCTGGCAGAAATCCAAGTGATTCCCCTGCTTCAACAGCCGGTCGTGTCAGCACGATACGTTTGACCTGCCCTGCTCGTAATGACTTCGCAGCCATCACTACTGCCAAAAATGTCTTCCCTGTTCCTGCCGGCCCTATACCAAATACAAGGTCACTTTTTTTAATCTGATGTATATAGAGCCGCTGCCCCATCGTTTTCGCTCGAATAGGCTTCCCGTATGCATCTTTAGTGATTTCCTCATCATACAGATCCGCTAAATAATGAATCGTTCCTTTTCCAGCCATCTGAGCGGCTGATTGAACATCCTTAAGTGAGATATTCATCCCTTTTTGAATTACCCTTAATAAGTTAACAAGCACGGCTTCCGCCTTCGCGACATCTTCGTCCGCTCCAGCCACAGTCAGTTGACTGCCTCTCGTATGTATCACGACATTAAAAGCTTCTTCAAGAAATGTGATGTGTTCATCACCGTTGCCGAGAATCGCCTGTGCTTCATTAACATTCTCTATATTGATTGTATGTGGCATTCAAAAACTCCCTTATTTTCAGTTTAATTTAAATTTAACACAGTCAACCGATAGTTTCATCTCACAATGATTGATTTGCTGCGTCATA
>CAACWF010000106.1_pt1 | contig 9050 bp, 7 predicted proteins | sample 2275581 | NCBI WGS metagenome assembly CAACWF01 (sample SAMEA5312451, study PRJEB27640) | indoor metagenome | biome: indoor environment; feature: uncontrolled; material: polymer tiles stone | place: Germany | collected 2014-07-07
CAACAAAAGAATGAAAGAAGCGGCTACACCTGAAGAACGAAAGGTTTATACGCAGGAACTTCTAGTACTGCACAGAAAAAACGGTACAAGCCCGATCAACAGCGGCTGTTTGCCGGTCTTAATTCAGATGCCGATATTAACTGCCCTGTACTTCGCAATCTCGCATAACAACGAACTCTCAAGCCAGAGCTTTCTCTGGTTTAACTTAGGAACACCTGATATATTCATGGCACTGACAGCAGCCTTGTTATATTACATTCAAGTGAAGCTCTCGATGCAGTATATGTCGGAAGATACACCAGCGCAGATGAAGATGCTGCCGTATATTAGTCCATTAATGATACTAATTCCAGGTATAACGCTTCCTGCGGCTATCCCTCTATACTGGGCTGCCGGTGCATTTGTAGCGATGCTGCAGCAGTATTTGTCGAACCGCTACTTTGATTATGAAGAAGCGTCATAAAACTATATAATTAACTAAGTCAGAGCCGGTCTTTAAAGATCGGCTTTTTTTAATTGTTGTGTTTATAAGGTTTCTCGTTCTATTTTCTGTAAATTATTGATTAATTAAAATATCCAATATTATGTCAGAACCAGGTAAAAACAGTAATAACGAAGAAGTAATCATGAGTACAGAGCAGACAAGAGCGATGACTTTAACATTGATATTCTTTTTGTAATTCCAACCAAAAATCATCAATGAAACACCAAGTACAAGTAAAATAGCATAGTAGAAACCCATAAATTTTTTTCTCCTTTACAAGTAAATTTGTTACGATAATTTTAGCATTATTGTTATAAATTAGCTAACGATAAAGTGAAAAATTATTCTTCTTAAACCTATATTTCTTAAATACTTTATAATCGACGAATCGGTTTTAAAAAATTATTCAATGCTGATTACTGGTGCTAACTCATCTTTTAAAACAGTCAAATTGAAGAGATAAATGTTTTCAGCTATCATGAAGCATTCTAGTAGTAGATACACAATGAAGTAACGTAAGTCCGATAATAGTTTTGTATCAATTTGCACTTGCTAGTGTACAGCTCACAGGCGAATCGCTCATCGATATAGGACGTACTGCACTGAACCTTAATGACAGCATGTTAAGTGGCACTATCACATCACGCATGCTCTTTACATTCAACAAAGAGATTTTCTGATATATAGATGCCGTCGTAGAACAGACAGAAGCATAGGGGTCGAGCAGGAAGAGAAATCGTCCTGTTTTTTTGTGCACATAAATTGCTCTAAATGAATATGTTCAGTGATATAATTTAATGATAATTATGAAGAAAAGAAAAAGAGGAGATTTAGAATTTTCATTTTAGTGCTTGGAACTATTATGCTTTTGATTGGTAATAATAGATAATATATTTAACCGGAAGCATAGTTATTATATTGGGGTAATGGAATAGAGGAGTGGGGAATTGTCAGCTATTATGAATGAAATCACTATCAATCCAGAAGGTATGACTCCATTTTTTCAAGTTCGTCCTGAAAAGAGAATGAGGTTTTCGTGGGATAAGCTAGATAAAAATGTAGTAATGGATTTAGTTCGCACTATATTTGGAGATACGCAAATCACGATGACCGTTCTGATAGGTTATTCTTATGGACTGTATTTTGTTAAAGAGAAAACGGGGATCGGAAAATTTTTTACCATCACTAACTGGAAAGAGGCATATATTGATTCAGAAGACCGTGAATTTCGATTTTTATTAGCTCAAATTGAAAGAATCAAGAAAGATGAACTTATCAACTATTGTATGAAGATAAAAAACAGCTATCCACAAGCATATATCACATTTAATAACGAGAGGTCATTTCTTTACGTCAGTACGGATGTGATGGATATTGTCAGTCAGGATAAGAGTTTGATTACAGATCTTAAAAAGAGATATCAAGGCATTGTCGATGTATATTGGGAAGCGTGAGCGAATATAAATTTAATATCCCCCGGATTTTATATTTTTTAAATGTGTTAGATAATAGATAGGTCATATCAAAAGATATTTTTATTTTTAACTCTAATCATCTGTGATTAGGGTTTTTATATTGTTTAAATATTATATTGGTCATAATGTTTAATGAGTATAATGGAATATATATTTTACATAATGTAATTTATATGTTACATTAGAGGTGTCTTAAGGAGGAATAAAATGAATAAAGTGAAAATTTTTAGAGTAGAGGCTAGCCTTACACAAATTGAACTAGCAGACAAAGTGAATGTCACTAGACAAACGATTAGTTTAATTGAAAAAGGTAAATATAATCCTTCTTTAAGACTATGTTTAGATATCTGCTATGTCCTTAATAAAACACTAGATCAAATATTTTGGGTTGAAGAAGGGGATGCATAAAATGCAAAAAATTAAAGATGAACGTTTAATTCTGAAAAATTTGCAGAATATAAGATTCGCTTTTGTTGTTCAGACTGTCGGTATATTGTTTCTACTAGGATATGACTTGATAATGAAAGGTTACGAAAAAATGATTGCAAATCCTTTGTGGTTTGTATTTATGACTGCGATGATCGTACTGATATTACTATCCATTAATATCAGCGTAGAATACGATCGAAGTAAAAGAAGTGCCAAACAAATCTTGAAGATTGGACTACTCATTTTATTAGCTGTATCAGGTATGATTGCATTACTTATCAGCATAACACCGGGTTATGATATATTGAACGGTTTAATGATGGGACTAGTACTATTTATTTGTGGATTACTAGTGCTGTCATATGTTTATCTAGTGAAAAAAGGCACGGAAGAAGAATAGAAGACAAATAAACAAAATTTTGAGTTTTTTAAGGTGTTCTTCAATATTTAAGAAGGATGCCTTTTATTAAAAATAAATATTACAATTTCTACTTTTAATGTATTGATTTATAATTAAGTCATCGAGCAAAGTCAACATATCTTCACCTCCTTCCATTGAATGTTCGTCAATGGAAGTCAGGACGACATACAAATGATACTATGTGCGCATTTGGAGCTATCATTTTACAATCCATTTTTACTATCTTTATATTCATCCTTACTTGATTGTCCTCCTTTTATCTCCTATAATGAATAGGAAATGAATAACTAACCGATAAAAAGACGGGATTGATAGTTTTTGTCCAGAGAGTGGTCGACTGTGGTGCAACGATCATCTTAAGCTATGTTTCTTTTCATCTTTTTGGTTGCTTAATAAGAAGTTAAGCCGGATATGCCCGTTATGCATGAATGAAGTGTATGCTTAGGCATAAATTTGGGTGGTACCGCGGAAGTCTTTCGTCCCTTGTTGGATGTCAGGCTATTTTTTTATTTATTTTTTAAGGAGGATTATGATGGAGCTTAAGGATAAGTTAAGTGCATTGCAGCAAGAAGCTTTAACGAAAGTTGAAGCAGCGGCTGATGCGAAGGGTCTACAGAATGTGAAGGTGGAGTATCTCGGTAAGAAAGGGATCATCACCGGCTTGATGAAAGAGATGAAGTCTCTGCCAAACGAAGAGAAGCCGATGTTCGGTCAGCTGGTCAATGAGGCGCGCCAGGCGGTTGAAGCGGCGATGACGACGAAGGATGCTGAACTGAAGGAGAAGGCGATCAACGACAAGCTCGCGAATGAGACGATTGATATTTCTCTGCCGGGCCGTCAGTTCAATGTCGGCAGTGCGCATCCTTTGACGAAGATTGTGGAGGAGCTTGAGGATTTATTTATCGGTCTTGGTTATGAGGTCGTGGAAGGCTACGAAGTCGAGACGGATTACTATAACTTTGAAGCATTGAATCTGCCGAAGTCGCATCCGGCACGTGATATGCAGGACAGTTTCTATATTACAGAGGAACTTCTGATGCGTACACATACGTCGCCAGTTCAGGCACGTACGCTTGAAAGCCGTAAAGGTCAAGGACCGGTTAAAATTATTTGCCCAGGTAAAGTTTATCGCCGTGATAGTGATGACGCGACGCATAGCCATCAGTTCACGCAGATTGAGGGGCTGGTTGTTGATGAGAACATCAAGATGAGCGACCTGAAAGGAACACTGGAGCTGTTCGCGAAGAAAATGTTCGGGTCTGAGCGCGAGATTCGTCTCCGTCCAAGTTTCTTCCCGTTTACAGAACCATCTGTTGAAGTCGATATCTCATGCTTCAAATGCGGCGGCGCCGGCTGTAATGTCTGTAAAGGCACAGGCTGGATTGAGATTCTCGGTGCCGGCATGGTGCATCCGAATGTGCTTGAGATGGCAGGATTTGATTCAGAGAAGTACTCAGGCTTTGCGTTCGGGATGGGGCCGGACCGAATCGCGATGTTGAAGTACGGGATTGAAGACATTCGTCACTTCTATACGGATGACCTCAGATTCCTTGAACAGTTCAAAGCAGTAGAAGATGGAGGTAGTGAACATGTTAGTCAGTAAAGAATGGCTGAATGAATTTGTCCGCGTGAATGTACCGGTTGAGGAACTGGCTGAGAAAATCACGAGAAGCGGCATTGAAGTAGAAGAGATTATCGATTACAGTCAAGATATCAAAAATCTGGTTGTCGGGCATGTGCTGACGAAAGAAAAACATCCAGATGCCGACAAGCTGAATGTTACGACTGTGGATGTCGGCAAAGAGACGCTGCAGATTGTCTGCGGTGCACCGAATGTCGAAGCGGGCCAGCATGTCATCGTCTGTAAGCCGGGCGGTCGTCTGCCAGGTGGGATCAAGATTAAGCGTGCGAAGCTGCGCGGTGTTGAATCTAATGGGATGATCTGTTCGTTAGGCGAGCTCGGTATTCCGAAGAATCTGGTGCCTGAACAGTATGAGACAGGGATCTTCAACTTCCCGGAAGAAGTGACACCGGGAACGGATGCGCTTGAAGCGTTGTTCCTTGCGGATGGTGTGATGGAGTTCGGTCTGACACCTAACCGTGCAGATGCGATGAGCATGCTGGGCTCTGCCTATGAAGTCAGCGCCTTATATGAAGAAGAAATCGAGTTCCCTGAAGCGGAATTAGAGGAGTCCGGGAATGCAGCAGATGCGTTTGCGATTAAAATAGATGATGCGGAGGCATCGCCTTATTATGCGGCACGTGTCGTTCAGAATGTGGTCATCAAGTCATCACCGACCTGGATGCAGATGCGTCTGATTAAAGCGGGTGTTCGTCCGATCAATAATGTCGTTGACGTCTCCAACTATGTCATGATGGAACTCGGTCAGCCGCTTCATATCTTTGATGCCGACAAAATCGGTTCTAGTGAAATTGTTGTCCGCTATGCCGAAGCAGGCGAGAAGATGACGACGCTTGACGATAAGGAACGCACGCTTACTGCTGACGATATTGTCGTGACAAACGGCAGCACACCGATCGCGCTTGCCGGTGTCATGGGCGGCGATTTCTCTGAAGTGACAGAGAATACGAAGAACGTCGTCATTGAGTCTGCACTCTTCAATCCGGTCAATGTCCGTAAGACGTCACGTCAGACCGGTCTTCGTTCAGAAGCATCCAGCCGTTTTGAAAAAGGTATCGCACCAGAACGCGTCAATATGGCGCTTAATCGTGCTGCATTCTTATTGCAGGAACATGCTGCGGGGAATGTGCTCGCTGGTATCGTATCAGCTGGTGAACTGCCTGACCTTGAAGTAACAATTCAGATTACGACGGATGAAGTGAACGGCCTGATCGGATTTGATCTATCGAATACGGAGATCAAGACGATCTTTGAACGTCTTGGCTTCAACAGCCAGGTGGATGGCGATTCATTTAATGTACATGTGCCGACTAGACGCGGAGATATTACGATCAAGGAAGATCTGATCGAAGAAGTGGCACGTATTTATGGTTACGATGAACTGCCGTCAACCTTACCGGTGATGAATGCCAGTAAGCGTGTCGGTCTGACAGCTTATCAGGCGAAACGTCGTGCTGTGAAGCATCTGCTTGAGGGACTGGGTCTGAATCAGGCGATTACGTACGCACTCGTATCAGAAGAAAAAGCACAGCAGTTCACGAAACAGACAGAAGAAACAGTTAAGCTGATGATGCCGATGAGTGCGGATCATGCTGTTCTTCGTCAAAGTCTGCTTCCGCATTTAATTGATGCTGTGCAATATAATAACGCGCGTCAGATGAAAGACGTCGCTTTATATGAAATCGGCAATGTCTTCCATGGTCGTGGTTCAGAACAGCCAGTTGAAATTGAGAACATTGCAGGAATCATTACCGGTCACTTCAGTGCAACTGAGTGGCAAGGTAAAGTGGAAGCTGTTGATTTCTATGTCGTGAAGGGCTTAGTTGAAGCGCTTGGTGATAAATTAAGTGTAGATTTCACATATGAACGTGCAGAAATGTCTCAGCTTCATCCAGGGCGAAGCGCACAAGTTTTATTGAACGGCGAAGTCGTCGGTGTTATCGGACAGCTTCATCCACTTGTGGAAGCAGCCCATGACTTAAAAGAGACGTATGTCTTCGAACTGAATTTACAGCGAATCCTTGAAGAGACAAGTGCTGTGAAGTATCACATGATTCCGAAGTTCCCAGGTATCTCACGTGACATTGCACTTGAAGTGGAGCGTTCTCGCGATACGAGTGAGCTGATTGATATCATCATGAGTGCCGGCAACAAGTATCTGCAGCGTGCGATGGTCTTTGATGTCTACGAAGGTGAGCATATCGCTGAAGACAAAAAATCTGTAGCGATTCGTATGGAATTCCTGAATCCTGAAGAGACATTGAAGGATGCGGATATTCAGCCGATTGTCGATAAAGTACTTGAGAAATTAACAGCAGCTGGTGCTAAGTTAAGAGGATAAAAAGAAGAGACCTGAAGAGGTCTCTTCTTTTTATCTTAAAGTTTTCTCAAAAGTGTCTGAATAAACTATGCAAAAACTGGAATATCGAACTATAATTGAGCTGTAAGCCACTCACTTGAGAAGAGAACCCTGATGAAGAAACCACTTGCTGCTTCAATTACTGCTGCTCTGTCTTTAGTGTCACCATCCAGTATGATTCATGCACAGGAAATACAGCCTTCATTACCTGACTTAACAAATAAAAATATAGTCAGTCAGCTAAAAGCGGGAACATACAGCTATAAGGGCATCACCACTAAGTCAACGCATGCGGATGTTCATGTTAAACTGGGTAAAGGTGCAAATGAAATATTGATACGCTCCACTTATAGTGCGGTATTCAGTGATAGTTTCGGTAAGAACTATCACGTGAATATCGATTGATAAGCTGAAGATGATTGATATGAATTTCAGTTACTATGATGAAAATCTGCGATTAATTATAAGTAAGAATAAATGGAATGACAAACGTCACGCAAACAAAATTTGCGTGACGTTTCGTCTTTCATCTATTAATATAATTTCTCAGATGACGGGCTGTATAACTGTCTTCCACTTCAAGTAGTCCTTCCGGTTGCCCGCTATAGAGCAGCTGGCCACCATTCTGTCCCGCTTCCGGACCAATATCGATGATCCAGTCCACTTCAGTCATCATCGTCAAGTTATGTTCAATCAAAATCACCGTGTTACCTTCATCCATGAGTTCATTGAACAGGGTGACAAGGACATGGATATCCTCCTCGTGCAGGCCGGTCGTCGGTTCATCGAAGATAAAGGTCTGGCCGGTGACTTTATCAGTCAGATATTTGCTGAGTTTGACACGCTGGACCTCACCGCCGGATAAAGTATCAAGTGACTGGCCGAGCGTCATATAGTCAAGGCCGGTTGACTGTAAGGACTGCAGGGTGCCGGCAATCAAATCGTGTGACTTGAAGTAGTCGATGCCCTCATCGACTGTCAGCTTCAGCACATCTGCAATTGAATAACCGTCAACCGTTGCCTCCAGAACTTCAGGTCTATAGCGTGTACCGTTACAGACTTCACAGATTTGAGTGAAGTCTGCCATATAGGCAAGCTCGGTCTTTAATATCCCTTTCCCGTTACAGTTCGGGCAGGCACCGTCAGAATTATAGCTGAAGAGACTTTTCTTCAGACCTGTCTCCTTGCTGAAGAATGCTCTGACGTCATCGAAAATACCGGTATAAGTCAGTAGATTCGAACGACTGGATGCATGGACAGGTTTCTGGTCGATGAAAATAACATCCTTTTTCTTCTTGAATCCTGTCTTGATCAATGTGCTCTTGCCGGAACCCGCAACGCCCGTTACGGCTGTGATGACATTCTCCGGAATATCAACTGATACATCCAGCAGATTGTTCTTCGTGATATGCTCAAGGGAGATAAATCCTTTGACCGGTCGCGGTTTTTTCAGTTGATGATACTGTCTGAGCGCATGTCCTGTCGCCGTATCTGACTCAAGCAATTCGGCATAGCTGCCTTCAAAGGTAATAGTTCCCCCGTTTTTACCGGCACCCGGACCGATATCAATGATATGATCAGCTGTCTTGATGATATCAGGGTCATGTTCAACCACGAGAACGGTATTACCTTTGTCGCGGATAGAGCGGATGATGTCATTGATGTTTCGGATATCTTCAGGATGCAGTCCGACACTCGGTTCATCGATAATGTAGACGAGGTCAGTGAGCGGACTGTTTAAATGACGGATCAGCTTAATCCGCTGTGATTCACCGCCTGATAATGTCGGCGTCTCACGGCCAAGCGTCAGATAGCCGAGACCGATTGAAATGAGTGACTCGAGCTGTTCCCGCAGCGGTTTGATGATATAGGATGCTTTGTCATCATGAATAGCATCCAGAAATACCACGGCTTCGTGAATTGTCATATTGGTGAAGTCAGCAATATCAAGATCATTGATTTTCACACTTAATATACGCTGACTCAGCCTTTTGCCGTGACAAGTCGGGCAAGCTTTCTCAGTGACGACACGATTGACCTCATCAAGCCAGCGTTTTTTCTCGAAGCCGTCATTGATGAGAAAATTGCGGCGGAAGCGGGGAATGACCCCTTCAAATTTGGCTGTCTTCGGCCATTTTTCAGGTGCGTCCTTCAGCCGCTTCGGCTCCGTATAGAGCAGGATATCCATTTCTTCTTTCGTGTAGTCCTTCAGTTTCTTATCGTTATCAAAGAAGCCGGAA
>CAACWF010000025.1_pt1 | contig 8767 bp, 8 predicted proteins | sample 2275581 | NCBI WGS metagenome assembly CAACWF01 (sample SAMEA5312451, study PRJEB27640) | indoor metagenome | biome: indoor environment; feature: uncontrolled; material: polymer tiles stone | place: Germany | collected 2014-07-07
TGGTGAACGACGAATGCCCTTAAGGCCTGGTTCTTTACTTTCTAAAAATTTCGGTTTCAAAGAAACGTAGACTTTTGTCTCACCTTCTCTACTTCTTATGTCTCTTTCAGTTATTTCTATTCTTTCTCTGCATAGATAAAATTAGGACGACTTAAAGCATCTGTTTTGACATTCTTCACGTTTTCTTTAATGAGTGTATTGGAGTAACCGAAGTTCACTGGCAGAATCGGGAGTTCGTCCATCAGAATAGCTTCTGCCTGATGCAGCAATTCAAGACGTTTTTGGTCATCTGTTGTTTTCAGTGACTGGTCAAGTAATGCATCGAATTCTTTATTCTTCCAGTTAGTGAAGTTGCTTGAACTGTTTGATGCATATAAGGCAAGTACCGGGTATGGATCAAGGAAGTCCCCGCCCCAGCCCATACGTGCCAGCTGGAAGTTCTTCTGCTTAAATGTATCGATATATGTTTTCCATTCCTGTCCTTCAATACTGACATCAATACCAAGATTCTGTTTCAGCATTTCCTGGATCACTTCTGCTGATTTTTTGTTGATGCCTTCACTGTTTGTTTTCAGCGTCAATTTCGGTAAAGCTGTTAACCCTTCTTCTTTCAATCCTTCTTTTAACAGTTGTTTTGCTTTTGCAGGATTATACTCATAGTACTTTTTACTTTCTTCACGGAAGTCTTTGCCGTCTGCGCCTTTAACGCCATATGACACATAACCGTACGCTGGTTTCTGGCCGCCTTTTAAGACATTTTCAACAAATGACTGCCGGTCGATCGCGTAGCTTAATGCCTGACGAATTTTTTTATTGTCTACTGGTTTTTTGTTGACATTGAATGAATAAGTACCGACTGAGAAGTTCTCATAGCTGACGAGTTCCTTGCTGTCTTTGACACTTTTCAGAATATCAGCCGGGACAGATGCCAGAAGATCCAGATCACCGCTCTTATAAAGCTGATATTCTGTATTTGGATCAGCAACCATCCGGAAGTTGACGCCGCTTAGTTTCACTTTATCTTTATCGTAGTATTGATCATTCTTTTCAATATCCAGTGAATCATTATGTTTCCAGTTTTTCAGTTTAAAAGGTCCATTAGAGACAAGTGTCTCTGCTTTAGATGCCCAGTCTTTCCCTTTAGCTACTGCTTCTTTTTCCACTGGATAGGCTGCTGCTCCGGTCAGTACTTTAGGGAAGAAACTAATCGGATCCTTCAGTTCAACTTGTAGTTTGTGGTCATCGATCGTCTTGATACCGACGTCTTCTAGTTTCCCTTTACCTGTATTATACGCTTCTGCTCCTTTAATGAAATAGAACGTTGAAGGACTGTATGCTGCTGTCTTCGGATTCAGGACACGTTCCCATGCATATTCAAAATCTTTCGCTGTCAGTTCTTTACCGTCTGACCATTTCAGGTTGTCTTTAATCGTGAATGTATAGGTCTTGCCATCTTCAGAGACATCTGCTTTTTCAGCTAAGTCAAGCTGAGGCTCACCGTTTTTACCTTTACGATATAAACCGCTGTAAATGCTGTCGATGACCCACCAAGATGTTGTATCAGACGCGAAGGCCGGGTCCAGTGTATAAGGTTCTCCACCCAGGTTAAGTTTTAGCGTCTGTTCTACTTTTTTCTCGCTTGAGCCTGATTTTTTATCCGTTTTTGAATCTGCGTTGCCACAACCTGCTAATAAAATAGCTGCTGCCGCTAAACCAATACCTATTTTTTTCATTTGTTCATTCTCCTTTAATGTACAGCCACTAGATGGCTGTCTGATATTTGCTGATATGATTTGACCGCTCCGTAGTCCGGTCGGTCTTCTGACACTTCGCTTATACAGCGGTCTTTTGGATGCTGTACTGGACTTGAGTTCATCAATCGCTTCGTATAAGGATGACCAGGATTGCTGAAGAGCTCTTCACTTTCTGCGATTTCCAGAATCGAACCGTTATACATGACAATGATCCGGTCACTGATATAGCGGACTACATTGAGATCATGACCGATAAACAGATAAGTCAATTCTTTCTCTCGTTGTAATTTGCGAATCAAATTAAGGACCTGCGCCTGTACCGAAACATCGAGTGCGGAAATAGGTTCGTCTGCCACTAGAAACTCAGGCTCAACCGCCAGTGCTCTCGCTATTCCAACACGCTGCTTCTGGCCGCCTGACAGTTCAGAGGGATAGCGGTCCTTGAACTGACTGGATAATCCTACTTCATTCAGTCGTTCCCGGACAAAGGCATCCTTATCGCCCACTTGAATACCGAATCCTCTAACTCCTTCTAATATAATGTCATGTACTTTCATCCGAGGATTAAGAGATGAATCCGGATCCTGAAAAATCATCTGAACCTGACGCCTGAAGTTCTTCAGTTCTTTCTTGGACAGCGTATCAATTGACTGTCCTTTAAAATGAATACTGCCATGCTGATACGGCTCTATTTTAGTTAGAATTTTCCCTAGCGTCGATTTCCCGCTGCCACTCTCACCGACGACACCTAATACTTCGCCTTCATTAATAGTGAACGATATATTGTGCAGAATCTGAACGGGTGACCCTGTTTTTTGCGGATAAAACTTATCCACCTGCTCAATCGTCATCAAGCTCATTAAGTTCTCACCTCCTCAAGCCAGCAGTCTACTTGATGGTCCTGCTTATGTGTCGTTGCTGGATAATGTGAGACACAGATATTCATGGCATACGGACAACGATCGACAAACGGACAACCTTGCGGGATTTCGTCTGCCATAGAAGGTCTCCCTTTAATAGAGTATAAAGGCTGACTTCTATCTGTATCCTCTTTAATCAGTGAAGCCAGTAACCCTGCTGTATAAGGATGTTTCGGATGGTTAAAGATAGCTTCCACAGACCCTTGTTCAACAATTTTGCCGCTATACATGACAGCCACCCGGTCTGCTATTTCAGCGACAACGCCTAAGTCATGAGTAATCAGCAGAATGGCACTGCCTTTCTCTTCTTTCAGCTTCTGCAAAAGCGATAAAATCTGCTTCTGTGTCGTGACGTCTAACGCTGTAGTCGGCTCATCGGCAATGACCAGGTCAGGTGATAAAGCCAGCGCCATGGCAATGACGATACGCTGGCGCATGCCGCCGGACAGCTCATGCGGATACTGTTTAAGTCTCGCTTCCGGCAAAGTGATTTCCACACTTTTCAGCAGACGGATAGCTTCATCCCTTGCGGCTTTCCTGGAATATTTCTTTTTGATGATAAATATCTCCATCAGCTGTTTACCTATCGTAAGTGTAGGATTGAGTGAGGTCATTGGGTCCTGGAAAATCATGCCGAGTTGATGTCCTCTGATATTCAGCCAGTCTTTATTCTTTATCTTCTGCAGGTCCTGGTTGTTGAACTGAATCTGCTCTGCATTCAGGTTAAGATTCCCTGCCTGCATCCCTGCGATTGACTGTGTTGTGATACTTTTACCGCTGCCACTCTCACCGACAATAGCGAATACTTCTCCACGTTCAACGTTGAAAGACACCCCTTTAACGATAGGAATTGCTCTTTTTTTCGTGATGACTTGAAGATTTTTTACTGTGAGTAATTCTGTCATATATTCCTCCTAGTCTACTTCAACTTGAAGTGTGTCCTGTAAACCGTCACCTATCGCATTGAAAGAAAACATGGTCAGTGCAATCAGTAGAGATGGAAATAATAAGCGCCACCATTCACCACTTAAGATCACACCGAGCGCGTCATTCGCCATCGTCCCCCAGCTGGCAGCAGGTGCCTGCACACCAAGTCCGAGGAAGCTGAGAAAAGATTCAGCGAAGATAGCAGATGGAATGGTGAAGGTCAGGTTGACAATAATGACCGCCATAATATTCGGAATGATGTGCTTCAGCAGTATACTTGCATGACTCGTACCGAGAAGTTCAGCTGCCGTGACGAACTGCTGCTGCTTAACCTGCAGCACCTGTCCTCTTACAATTCGTGCCATGCTGACCCAGCCTGTCAGACTCAGTGCAATAATCATAGTGACTAGCCCCGGTTTCATCAGGACAAGTAACAGAATCACCACAAGCAGATAAGGCACACCGTATAAAATCTCAACAACCCTCATCAGAAAACCATCGATTCTATCTCCCCATTTGCCACGACCTGCTGCATAACCTGAAATCGCTCCGACGACGATGCCGACAACGATATCAATCAGTGCTGCAATAATCCCGATGGATAAAGAGATACGGGCCCCCAGCCAAATACGCGTGAAGACATCTCGTCCTAAGTCATCTGTACCAAACCAGTATTTACTGTCAGGTGCGAGATTCGCTTCAATCAGAGACTGTTTGCTTCCTTCATAACCCGAGATCATCGGCCCTATAATAGCCATTACTAAAATACAAAATAGTACAAATATACCTAAAATAGCCATCTTGTGATTAAAAAAAGAAAGAAGCAGCTGTTTCCGGGTAGAAGCGCGCTTTAAAATAACGTCCTGTCCATCATCTCTTGGTGTTAGTTTCTCGAACGAAGTATCTGTGTAACTATTCAAATCTCTCACCACTCCTTAAAGAAATTCTTGGGTCAATCAGACGGTAACAGATATCAACGAGCAGCAACGTCAATAATAATATAAAACTGTAGAAAATCGTCGTTCCCATGATGACTGGATAGTCCCGGTTGAAAATACTCTCCACAAAATATTTGCCGATACCTGGAATGGAGAAGACCTTTTCGATGACAAACGTGCCGGTCACGACTGAAGCAAATAACGGACCGAGAAATGTAATAACAGGCAGTAATGTATTACGCAGTACATGCTGCGTGAGTATGTAAGTCATCGGTAAACCTTTTGCTTTCGCCGTGCGAATATAGTTGGAGTTCAGCACTTCAATCATATTACTCCGAACATAACGGGTGATAATCGCAAGCGGACCTACAGCAAGCGCGATACTCGGTAAGATTGAGTGCCACCATGTATCAAAGTTGGCAATAGGAAGAATCTGCCATTCTACGCCGAAATACTTAATCAGAAGTGGCGCGAGAATAAAACTTGGAACCGAGATACCAATAATCGCAATGAATAATGCAAGAAAATCCAGAAAGCGATGCTTATAAATCGCTGCGATAGTCCCCAGAATAATGCCGCCAACTAATGCAATGACAATAGACTGAATACCGAGCAGCGCAGATGCACCTATGCCTTCGCCAATGATTGTATTAACATCTCGGCTCTCCGACTGAATAGACGGCCCGAGATCAAACATGGCGATATTCTTGAGATAAATAAAATATTGATTCAGAACCGGCTGATCCAGATGAAACTTCGCTTTCATATGATTCAGCTGTTCTTCTGATAATGCTTTAGAATCATTTGAGAACGGATCGCCAGGAATGGAATGCATGATGATAAATGTTACTGTGATAATCAGCCACATTGTGATAATGATACTGGCGATCTTACGAACAATGACCAACGATAAACCCTCCTTCTGCATTTAACTCCACAAAAAAATCCCATGGACAAGAACAAGTCCACAGGAATATATACCGAGTCTTGTCTCATCTTTACAACTTTCGTTGCAGGAATTGGCACAGTGTTCAAAAAGAATCTGCTGCCGAGGTTTCGTAGGGCCTATCCCTCCACCTCTCTGGATAAGAGTTAAATTATTTATTTAATTTTTATAACTTCATGTTACAACAAAAAAATATGAAGTCAACATCAATTTTTAAAGTTTTGAATAGACGCAATAATCAGAAAAATATGTTTGGTAAAAATCTAAATAAAATTTTCTGTTGAAAATACTATTAGCTCACCTTTTACATCCCCATGATTGACTTGACTCATTACTATCATACCCGCCATAACAGTATATACTACCTTAATCACAAATTGTTTTTTAGTGATGAGTTTTTCCATTTCCATTAAGCTATTTTACAGTGATGAATAGCACAGCTCGTTACTTATTTACTTAAAGATCCGGCTAAATAAAACCATATCAAAATAAATATATTTTCTTTACATAAAATTCAAATAATAAGACGTCATTTATATTATAATGGAGGCATCTTACAATAAAGAGGAAAATATAATGAGTCTAAATAAACTTCTTATCGCATCTTTAGCTATAGGAACTTTGCAACTTCCGACTATTACTACGACTGCTTTTGCAGATGAAGGGGCTAAAACTGTGACGGGTGAGATTTTACCTGCTTCTGCCGATACGGATGGCGATGGCTGGGCGAATGTCGACTTTGATCCATCTGGACTTCCGGCTGCAGACCTAGAGAAAGTAAACCAGCTGACCATTCAAAAAGACTCAGGTCAATTATCTCAAGTAGAATATAACGAGCAAGTGGCTGCTATCTTTAAGCAGACAGCTGAAAATCAGCAAAGTGCTCAGACGACCGTCACCCAGCTGCCTGATACCGGTGAAGCGAATCATTCAACTAGTATCGTTGTTACAGGCATCCTTTTACTGGCATTTGGCCTTAAACTGATAACAAGACGTGCATAATATTGAAGACCTTCTCAGCTCAAAGCCTGAGAAGGTCTTTGTTTAAGCGGCTGACAAATCTGTCATGAATCCTGTTACAGTGCAGCCAGCTGGCTCGGCCGGTAATCTAACATCTTAAAATCAATGATTCGGGCCTGCTGGTGGGATTCCCGGCCATCAGCAAATAAAATAACAACCGGCACCATAAATAAAGACAACTGCCCCGCCGCTTCCGGCATGTCGACGAGTGCGATGATATTGCAGCTCAATCGGTAACAGCTCATCTCAAAAATCTACCAGTTCTTAAGCTCATTTTCAAGACGTTCAGCATACGGAAAGTGTGTGAATAGACTTGAGATAATAACCTCATCATCGACCAAGATATAGGTCTCCGAACTATCAAGCGCTAGTAACTCAAATACAGCTTGCGGTTCAATATGACATAACCCATTCCTAAAATAAGGTTGTTCCGTTGTAAGATCATAAGAGTTTGAAGTTCCTCTTATTTCTTCCCAGGACAGTTCATTCGGGAAACCTGATAATACGCCCCATATCCATTGAACATGTGAATACTGCTGCAGCAGTGAAAACAACTCTTCACTATCCAGAAAGTAATCATGTGGTTCATTCAATGGAAAAGTCTCGTTATCAGCATTATTATGTTCCACACAGCTCACTTTCCATTTCAGAGCTTTTACGTAGGGTTCAATGTGTTTCAGAATTTCATAAGGAAAAGTCACATAGCCTTTTTCATTTAAAATAAATCCTTGCATGCTAGATACCTACCTTTCTAAATAAGTATTTTAAAAATCTTATAATCCTTATATTTCCCTGGATTATATTTCTAAATTCTCAACTTTAAATTAAATTATTATTGGTTTTCTTATTCGGCGAAAACGACCAGTACGTGACAACACGCGCGATATATTCAAGTGGTCCTTGTTTAAAATACTTGAAGTAAAGATTACTTAGAGCCACTTGTAAGATAAAAAATAAAGTAGCAATGAGCAGTGATAATAAGAAATTGTCATCACCAAAACGCTGCATGCCATAGCCATAGTAGATAAAAGAATGAAACACAGACTGGGCAATATAATTAGTGAGTGATAGTCTGCCAATCGCTTCAAACAGCTTGAGTGCCTGCCATCTCTGATAGAGCACATAAAATAATGATATATATGAGAAACTCAGTAGATACACACTGATGATACCTAATGTTCCTAGAATATCATTATCCGGCCAGATCACCATGCATGCTTTAAACAGAATAAAAATCGGTGTCAGATAGATGAATTTTTTCTTTACGGACGTCAGACCGGTTTCAAAAAAGCGATTCTTCGCCAATATCATACCGATTAAAAAGAGCGGTATATTAAAAAGAATGGCAATTGGTGCTAACAGTAAGAACTCTTCATCGGTAAAAGCCATGAATGGATCTTCTTCCATAAAGAAATCGTTTCGTTCTTGTAGCGTTCCAGTTGAAAATACACTTTTCTCTGCTGCGAGATATTCACTTTGTTCTGCAGTTAATCCTCCAGTTGCAAAGCTTTGTTCAGCCGCAACCATAAAATCTGGATTAACCAATAAAATGCCGACAATTAAAGGTATGACTAGAGCAGCTACAATCATCAGTGACCGAACTTTAAACTTCAGCATCCATACCACTATAAACGTAATAGTGCCGTATAGATAAAGAATGTCCCCACTGAAAAGATAAGCAGAATGAAGCAATCCCATAATGAAAAGAATTAATCCTCGTCTAATGATTGCCCGCTTCACAGGACGCCCCTTCTTCTCCAGGCTCTCACTCATCTTCATTAAACCGAAACCAAATAATACAGCGAATATCGGCATAAAACTGTCTTCTATGAAGATCTTAACCCAATAAATCAAAAGCTTATTTACTGCATCAATCCCATAGAATTCTGGATAATTTGCACCATAATGGCCGAACTGGAACAAGAGCAAATTAGCAAATAATATTCCCATCAAACTAAAACCTCTTAAACTATCAACAACTGTCAGTCTTTTCATAAACCCTCTTTTCTATGATACCTCATTAAAAATTTTCGTACAAATTTAAGAAACTCAGATTTCCTTATATTCAATGTACACAAGTGAAGAGAAATATAGAATAGAGAAGTTACTAATTTAAGGAAACTTTAAGGTAAAGGCTGTATTGCTTAATAAGAAATCTAGTAATATATAGTTACTAGTAAGACTGAATATCTTAGTTTTTATAATCGTATTTGTATGTAATATCGACTTAAATGAAGATTTAATATCTGAATTTCATAAGGG
>CAACWF010000134.1_pt1 | contig 7563 bp, 8 predicted proteins | sample 2275581 | NCBI WGS metagenome assembly CAACWF01 (sample SAMEA5312451, study PRJEB27640) | indoor metagenome | biome: indoor environment; feature: uncontrolled; material: polymer tiles stone | place: Germany | collected 2014-07-07
CAGCATCAGTCTAACACTACTAAGGAGCGACTATAATGGGATTATTCAGCAAAAAAACAGACAAAGCAGATTACAAACATTTAGAAGGTGCTATGGAGAAGAGACGTTCAATCTATCATCTTGAACCAAAATCACCTATTTCCGATGAAGAAATTGAACAAGTATTAACAGAAGCTATTAAATTTGTGCCTTCAGCATTCAACTCACAAAGTACAAGAATCGTTCTGCTCTTGAACGATAACCACAAAAAACTCTGGGATTTAACAAAAGATGCATTAAAAGACATTATGGGGCCGGACCGTGACTTCTCAGCAACTGAACAAAAAATCAACAGCTTCAAAGCAGGTTACGGAACTGTATTATTCTTTGAAGATACAGGCGTCATCAAAGGAATGCAGGAACAAGCTCCTGACTATGCAGATAAATTCCCTGTATGGAGCCAGCAAACAAATGCGATGCACCAATACGGCATCTGGACAGCATTTGCTGTGAAAGATCTCGGTGCTTCACTGCAGCATTACGACGGCGTTATCGACGAAGCAGTATACGAAGCATTCGACTTACCAAAAACTTGGAAATTGATTGCTCAAATGCCATTCGGTTCAATTGGTTCAGCGCCAGGTCCTAAAGAAATCGCACCAGTAGAAAACCGTCTGATCATCAAAAAATAATTGATCTTTTACGACGTCAAACAGGCAGCCTGATAGGCTGCCTGTTTATTTTGCATGAGTGGGACGGGTCATTCCCGATATGTAATGGGTCACCGTTTCTGACATCATTTGCCGCAGTTTCATGTACAGACAGTCGAGAACAACGAACTGGATGATACGGCCGTTCATCATCGCGATATGCTGCTGATTTTCTTCAGCTGATGTAAGGAGGACAACGTCTGCGTATGGCCGCAGCGGATGCTGTTCTGTCTGACAGAGCATGATGATATTCAATGCTTTGGCTGCAGCTTGTTCTATCACTGCGCGCTGACTATCATCATTGACTGCGACCGATACAATCACTGTATCTTCCTGCTTCATGTGTGCCATGATGACTGCCGCTGTGCTGTAATGAGTGACGACATCTGCCCGTTTATTCAGTGTCATCATCTTTGTTTTGAAATCCCTCATCACAGTCATTTCTGCTGACTCTACCAGCAGCAGCTGGCTGGAACCACTGATCAATTCTGCTGCCGCCTGTAGATCATCAGCATTCATCAGTTTCTCGGTTCTAGCAAGAGCACTGATCGCATTATTGAATACTTTTTGTGTCAGTACTTGTGTACTGTCTTCCAGCATTACTTTATGATTGTTCAGTTCGACATGCGTATCGTCCAGCTCACGTGCAAGCTTCAGCTTCAGCTCACGATAGCCGGAAAGACCTATTTTGCGGCTGAAACGGACGATAGCCGCTTCACTCGTTTCTGCACGTTCTGCCAGCTGTTTGATGGTCAGCTCAATCACTTGTTCCGGACATACCATAATGACAGCTGCCAGTTTCTTATCAGCAGGGGTAAAGGTCACACTCTTCTCTGATATCTCATGCCATACCGAGAACATCCAGCTACCTCCTTGATGACTCAGGTGGATTTGATAAATCGTATTTCGTAAATTTGAAGTACACTTGCCCTGATTCGGTCGATGTTCTGATTCCTGTTGCATCGTCAGATGGGAAGATTCTAGACGTCATCACCCGTTCTCCGTCGTTCAGGAAGATTTCAATGCTCGACTCATCTACAAATATTTGCAGCTGCTTTAGATCGCTGTCCAGCACGACTGAACGTGTAGTTCCGTCAACGTCCCGGCTGAGAGCACCGCTGTCTGTGCGGTCGAGTGTGAACCGGCGCTCTAGTGTGTTATAGATAAGCCGGGTCGCTTCTCGTTTAGATACTCTGAGTTCAATATAAAATTCCGTCGATTCATTATCCAGAATATCAACAATCAGCTCATAGCAGTGACCTTCATACGGATGCAGTTTGATGTTATGTTTCATAGCATAACCTTCCGCCGTCTCGACAGTGCCGCGGCGGCGCTCCAGCGATTTCAGCGGCCGTTGTTTCAGCCTGCCCTGTTCAATCGTCAACTCACGCGGCAATGTCAGACAATGCGCCCAGTTATCTTTATCAGTTGGATAATCAGTATCAGGCAGACCCATCCAGCCGATAAGAATCCGTCTGCCGTCTTTGTCGCATGTCGTCTGCGGCGCATAGAAATCAAAGCCATTATCCAGCTCAGTGAAGTCGCCGTGAGTCATAATGAAATTCTCTTTGTCCAGCTTACCTATCAAATAACCTGACTGATATATATTCCAGAACTGATCTTCATATTTATCAATGCCTTGCGGGCAGAACAGGACAACATCATGACCATCCAGTTCAAAGTAATCAGGACACTCCCACATGTAGCCGAAATCTGTATAATCTGTCTTCAGTTCAGAGACAAATGCCCAGTCCTTAAAGTCATTAGAGCGGTACACTACAATAGTTCCTGTCTCGTTGCTGCGCTGCGCACCGATTACCGCATAGTATCCGTCTTCATACCATACTTTTGGGTCTCTGAAATGTTCCGTATATCCTTTATGCGGACCTGTAATGATCGGGCGTTCACGCTTAATGAAATCACCATCTGCATTAAGTACCGCTGTGAGCTGATAAGGAATCCGCTCCCAGTCAGCTGTTCTATGGTTCCCTGTATACACGAGGTTCAACTCATCATCTACCACGATGGCAGACCCGCTGAATACGCCATGAGAATCAAATGCTGTGTCTGGTGCCAGTGCCACCCCGTGCGATGTAAAAGTCACCAAGTCTTGTGAAGTCAGGTGATACCAGTATTTGACTCCGTGAACTGCACCTAGTGGAAACCATTGATAGAATAGATGATATTCCCCGTTATAATAGACAAAACCATTGGGATCGTTCAGTAGTCCTGTCGGCGGCTGAATATGATAATGCTGACGCCACGGTGCATGCTTTGTCTGCTCGAGCAGCTCCTGATACTCCGCTTCAGGTACTTCGGTCAACTTTCTGTAACGCATCTCTCTCGTCCATTCCATTGTCATGACTCCTTCTTGTGATCTCATTATCATTTTAGCATGAAGACAAAAAAAAACCATCCCGCTTCGAGATGGTTAATCTTTATTGAGTTCTTCTTCAAGCTGCTGTTGTTCCCCTTTTAAGAACTGCCTGTACCCAATCTTACTAATATGGATGCTGACTTCATACAGCAGCATCATCGGCAGCACAAAGATGATATACGTGATGACATCCGGTGGTGCGATAATAGCTGCGAGTACCATCAATATGAAATAAGCATATTTTCGGTTTTTCTTAAGAAATGCCGGTGAAATAATACCCAGTCTCGTCAAAAACAACAATAAAATCGGCAGCTGGAAGACAAACCCGAACGGAATGGTGAACTTCAGCAGTTCATTGAAGTATTCCCTGACGCCGATCAATTGATTGACACCCATTTCAGACGCGAGACCAATCGTAAAGTGAATCATGTACGGGAAGATGACCAAATAGCTGAACGTCAGTCCAATCAGAAACAGCACGATGCTGACAGGAATGTAGCTGAGCGTCGCTTTTCGTTCTTTCGGATGCAGGCCGGGCGATACAAATGCCCATAACTGGTATAGAATGACGGGTGAAATGATGATGATCGCAATCAGCATGATCACCGTAATATAGATGGTCAATGGATCTGTCACTTTGAAATAGTTCAATGTGATTTCACTTGGCAGATCATCTTTCGTTAAAAACTTAGTGACTCTTTTGCCGAAAAAGAACCCGATGAGTACACCACCTGCAAGAAAATAAGCGATGATCATCAATCGTTTTCTCAACTCTTCTAAATGTTCTACAATGGTTAAATCATCTTTATTCATTTGAGGTATCTCCCTCCTCATAAAAAAAACGGCAAACACCTGCCGTTTTCAGCTTATTTACGAACGTCTTTATCGTCTTTGTCATGGTCTTTCATAATGCCGTCTGTCGCATCTTTGAATTCTTTCAGTGAAGAACCCATAGCGCGGCCGAATTCCGGCAATTTCTTAGGACCAAATATAATCAAGGCAATGATACCAAGAAATACGAGAATCGTTGGTGAAGCAAAACCTAATGTAGAGATCAAGAACATCTATCTTCCTCCTAATGATTTTTCATAAAGAATATTAACGACTGTAATTCTATGCCTAAATCAATATGATGAACGTATATACCAGCAGGTACTGTCAAACGTTCCGGTGTAAAGTTTAATATACCTTTTATTCCTGCTTTTGTCACTCGATTTGCTAGTGACTGGGCAGCAGCTCCTGGAACTGTGAGAATCACAATTTGAATATTCTGCTCAACAATACTGGCCTCAAAGTGTTCGATATCTTGAACGTTGATATTGCCTATCTGCTTGCCAATCACAGTTGGATCAGCATCAAAAGCCGCCGCAATCTGCATACGGTCACTGACCGTGAAGTTATAATTGACTAAAGCAGTTCCAAGGTTACCCACTCCAATGATTGCCACCTTCGTTATCACATCCTGCTGCAACGTCGTCTTGAAGAAATTAAGCAGGTAAGAGACGTTATAGCCGTATCCTTTCTTACCGAGTTCACCAAAGTAAGAAAAATCCCGTCTGATGGTCGCTGAATCAATCTGCAGGCCTTCACTTAATTCCTTGGATGAGACGCGGTCCACATTGGAATTATACAATGTGTCCACGAATCGATAATAAAGCGGTAATCGTTTAAGGGTGGCTTTAGGAATTTTCATTTCATTTTTGGACATCCTGATCACCCAGTTTCTATAAATATGTGATATAATTCACAGCACTTCATTATACCATGCAGCACGGCTGTTTACTATGTGAAAGTTATGTGACATGGTTTGACGTTCCCACTCACGCATTATTCATGTAAAATACAATAGAGGTGGAAAACATGATTCTTTTACAGGCAAGCCAATTAACTAAATCATTTGCAGGTGACACACTGTTCACCGATGTCAAATTCGAAATAAAAACCAATGACCGCGTTGCCATAGTCGGCAGGAATGGTGCCGGTAAGACGACATTGATGAAAATATTAGCAGGTGTGGAAAGCTACGACAGCGGTCACTTAATGCTCGCGAAAAACATCCGCATGGGCTATTTGACGCAGCAGATGACATTGAATGCTGATGGTACAGTATATGAAGCCATGATGAAACCATTTCTTCATCTTGTTGAGATGGAAAAGAAATTACAGAGTATCGCCGATTATTTAAGTGGTCAAAGTGCACATGCTGACAGTGAAGCCTATCAGAACAAGCTGGCAGAATACGAAAAACTACAGGCCGCCTTCGAAGCAGAAGATGGTTATAAATACGATCATAAAATCAAAACGGTGCTGACCGGCTTGAATTTCACTGAAGATGACTTCAATCAGAAGATTGATTATTTCTCCGGGGGTCAGAAAACACGTCTTGCACTCGCTGAAATGCTGCTGCAGGAACCAGACCTGCTGCTGCTCGATGAGCCGACCAACCATCTGGATATGCAGACCACCGCATGGCTCGAAAATTATTTACTGACTTATCAAGGTGCGATCATCGTCATATCTCATGACCGTTTCTTTTTGGACAAAGTGGCCAGCACGGTATATGATGTAGCACTCGGCCGCGTCACAAAATATGTCGGCAACTATTCGAAATTCATAGTAGAACGTGATGCTTTCTATGAAAAAATGACAGCGGAATACGAGCGGCAGCAGGCGGAAATTGAGCGTCTTGAAACGTTCGTACAGAAAAATATTACGCGTGCCTCGACATCAGGCATGGCAAAAAGCAGGCGCAAAGTTCTTGAGAAGATGGTCCGGATCGAAGCGCCTAAACTCGATGACCATTCCCTCAACTTGAACTTCAGAATAGACCGTGAATCAGGCAACGACGTATTGACGGCAACTGCGCTGGAAGTCGGCTATGATGCGCCGATTACAGCACCGATTTCATTTGACGTCAAAAAACAGGATGCGATTGCTGTCATCGGCCCGAACGGTATCGGTAAGACAACGCTGATCAAGACAATCGCGAAACGGCTCCCTGCTCTTAGCGGGGATATTAAATATGGTGCCAATGTGTCTATCGGCTACTATGATCAGAAACAGGCAGAATTCAGTTCTACGAATACAGTGCTGGAAGAACTGTGGCAGTATTATCCGACGATGCCGGAGAAAGATATTCGCGCAGTACTCGGCCGCTTCCTGTTCGTCCAGGACGACGTCAAGAAAGCCATCAATGACTTATCAGGAGGCGAGAAAGCACGGCTGCAGCTCGCTAAACTCAGCCTTGAAAATAACAATGTTCTCATACTTGATGAACCGACAAACCATCTGGACATCGATGCAAAAGAAATACTGGAAGAAGCACTCATCCACTATGCTGGAACTGTGCTGTTCGTATCGCACGACCGCTACTTCATCAACCGTATCGCCACAAAAGTACTCAATGTAACTTCAGAAGGTGCGGCCATATTCCTCGGCGATTACACCTACTTCACCGAAAAAGAAGAAGAACGTGCCGCCCATGAAGCCTTTGAAGAACGTGAAATAGACGCGGCTTTAGTTGAGTCGACCAGCTATGAAGATAACAAACAGATGCGAAAAGAGCGCCGCAAGATGGAGCGTACGCGGCTTAAGCTCGAACAGGATATCGAAGCACAGGAAGCACTGATTGCAGATATCGAACAGACATTGACGCTGCCGGATATATTCAATGACAGTCAGAAAAGCTATGAACTGCACCAAAAAATGGTAGCTGCGCAGGAAAAGCTGGAATCTGCCATGGACCAATGGGCAGAGCTTGAAGCAATTCTTGAAGAATCGGAGTAATTTCCGGTTCTTTTTTTGTACACATTGTTATCCACAAACTAAATAAGGTAAATAAAGCAATCCACAAAGTTATCCTAGTTATCCACAGATTATTACTAATTTCATCGGTTTATTTTCGTGTAAAATGACTAACAGCGCTAAACTTATCCACAATATGTTAACAACTTGTGTACAGGTACGTATGTTCTGTTTACAAATGATGAAAATCAACAAAAAAAGACATGTCTCCATGTCTTATAAATCCATTGAACTTTTGCCGTTTAAGCTGAAATCTGTGAACTGCTGCTGTAGATATAAGAAATAAGCGGCAGCACCGATCATTGCAGCATTATCTGTACAGAGATTGAGCGGTGGAATATGCAGCACTATACGGTCTCCTGCTGCTTCAGTCAGACGCTGTCGCAGACCACTGTTAGCTGCAACGCCGCCGCAGACAATCAATTCTTGAATTTGATATGCTTCAAGTGCTTCGAATGTCTTCTGAGTCAGCACATCGACCACACTTGCCTGAAAGCTGGCTGCGACGTCTGCCGGGTCCACTTCTTCCCCCTTCTGCTTTTTGTTATGCAGTGTATTGATGACAGCACTCTTCAAGCCGCTGAAGCTGAAGTCATAGCCGTCAAGAATCGGTCTCGGAAAGTTCAATGTATCACGCCCTGCAGCCGCCAGACGATCGACTTGAGGCCCGCCTGGATACGGGAGATTGATAGT
>CAACWF010000122.1_pt1 | contig 7028 bp, 8 predicted proteins | sample 2275581 | NCBI WGS metagenome assembly CAACWF01 (sample SAMEA5312451, study PRJEB27640) | indoor metagenome | biome: indoor environment; feature: uncontrolled; material: polymer tiles stone | place: Germany | collected 2014-07-07
AATGTATAAATATACTGCTTCAATCATTTTTGTAACACAATATTAATATCTGAAAATTCAAATTGTTATTTACAATTCAGAAATTTCTATACATAATGTACTTAAGTAATTCATATCATTTTAACGGGGGAAAGTACATGAAGAAAAAAGCAGTAGTATCATCATTACTTGCGGTAACGTTAGGAGTAACGAGCTTAGGGCTGACAAGTGGTGCGGCATATGCAGACGAAGCCTTAAAAGTAAAGAAGGATCATTATTATTCAGGCTCAAGTCATGATAGCGTCATTGCCAATGAAGATCGTCTGATCAAGATGCTGAAAGATGAAGGTGTCATCAGTAAAAATGCGACGCGTGCGCAAGCTGAGAAAGCAGTCTCTAATTATTTAAACAAGAAACAGGAAAATTCTGACAACAAAGTTAAAAACGAAGGAAAATTCGTAAAAAAATATAAAAAAGTGACTGAGAAAAACAGCAATGGTAAACGCAGCAAGTATACAAAAGGGAATGGTAAGAAAAAAGGGCATGCTAAAAACTTGAAGCCGGTTGTTGAAGAAAATTATACTGGCGAGAAACGTACAGACAAAGTTCTGTTGTTAGCGATTGAATTCCCGGATTATCAAAATTCAACCATCACTAAAGAAGAGACGGATATGTTCTATGAAGATTATCCGATGAGCCACTTCCAGGACATGGTGTTCGGTGAAAATGGTTACGAAGGACCGAATGGTGAGAATTTAGTCAGTATGAAACAGTTCTACCAAAACCAATCAGGCGGCAGCTATGATGTGGATGGTGAAGTACATGGCTGGTACAAAGCAAAATATCCTGCGAAATACTACGGTGGTAACTACCCGACTGTTGATGACAGTGATGGTCGTCCGAAAGAATTAGTCAAAGAAGCGTTGGAACAAGCTGCAAAAGATCCAAACATCAATCTATCTGAATACGATCAATGGGACCGTTATGACCTTGATGGTGACGGCGTATTAAATGAAAAAGATGGCATCGTTGATCATGTCATGATCATCCATGCCTCTCCTGGCGAAGAAGCAGGTGGTGGTAAATTAGGTCCTGATGCAATCTGGTCTCACAGATGGAGCTTGAACTTCACGAATACAGGCGAGCCCTACACAATTCCAGGGACTTCTTCCGGTCAGAAGCAGTTTGGTGGTAAATTAGCAGTTATCGACTATACGATTCAACCTGAAGATGGTGCTGCCGGCGTATTCTCTCATGAATATGGTCACGATTTAGGATTACCAGATGAATATGATACGATCTACTCTGGTAAAGGTGAACCGGTATCGTTCTGGTCAATCATGTCAAGCGGCAGCTGGGCTGGTAAGATTCCAGGGACAGAACCGACTGGTTTTGATGCATACATGAAAGAACAATTGCAGGATATGCATGGTGGTAACTGGCAGACAGGCAGCGAAATTGACGCTGATGATGTCACTTCAACACCACAAGAATTCTTATTAGATGAAGCAGTAACTAAAGGTACAAATAATGATACAGTACGTATTAATCTTCCTGACAAAGTGACAGAAGTGTTGAAACCTGCTGAAGGTGAAAAGGCATACTTCAGTGGTTCCGGCGATGACTTAACAAACAGTGCATCAGTACAAGTGGATTTAACTGGTAAACAATCTGCTGAGTTAACATTCAAAGCTTGGTATGACATTGAAAAGGGCTATGACTACGCGTATGTTCAAGCATCTACTGACGGTAAGACTTGGACAAACTTAGAAGGAAACATCACTAATAATGATGATCCAGAAGGTGCCGGTGCTAATGCAGGTAACGGTATTGATGGACAGAGCAATAGCTGGGTTGATGCAACTTTTAATCTTGATGCATTTGCCGGCAAAAATGTTCAATTACGCTATTTATATGTGACAGATGCTGGATTTACAGCACCAGGTCTCTATGTAGATGATATTAAAGTGACTGCTGACGGTTCTACTGTCTTCTCAGACGGTGCTGAAGGCGATGCTAAATTTGGTTTGAATGGATTCTCTGTAAGTGATGGTAAGAAATACGATGAAAACTATTACTTATTACAATGGAGAAGTCACAACAAAGTGGATGCAGGACTTGCTCACATCCCAAGAGGCGGTTCATTGATGAGCTACAACACTGGATTAAATGTCTACTATGTAGATAAGAGCTATACAGATAACCATGTAGGAAAGCACCCAGGTTACGGCTTCGTCGGTATCGTCGATGCTGATCAGAATGCTCTGAAATGGGAAGGAACAACACCTTCAGTGGCGTCTACTCAGTATCAAGTACGCGATGCATCATTCAGCTTGACACCACAAGATCCACTGAGCTTGAAACTCGCTGATGGTTCTACAATGGTTGACAAAAACTTAAAATCAAGTCCAATATTTGATGACTCTAAAGATTACTCTAACCCTGAACAACCGCATGCAGGTAAAATCCTACCTAATACCGGACTAAAAGTACAAGTGGTCGGTGAATCTAAAGACAAATCTACAGGTAAAGTCGTTATTTACAAATAATTATCATACACTCATGACAGTTTCAATGGGAGACGTCATGAGTGTATTTTTTTGGACATTGTTTTTGTTATAATGGAAGAAAGGGGTGAGTCGGATGATTTATATCGAGACAGAACGGTTGAAACTACGAGATTATAAGCAGCAAGATCTTGAAGTGTTCAAGCATATGAACGTTGATCCTGAAGTCAGAAAGTATTTTTCGGATATGATGAGTTTCAAACGGTCTGAAATGGCACTGTGGCATATGCAGAAAGAAATTGAAGCGACAGGTCTTGGACTCTATGCGGTTGAAGAGAAAGTAAGTGGTGAATTCATTGGTTTCATTGGTGTACAGTATATGGAAGCGACACCTGATTATTCAATGGATATTATGCCGTGTTATGAAATTGGTTGGCGCCTCATTCAACAGGCATGGGGGAAAGGCTATGCTACAGAAGGAGCACAGGCTGTTCTCGACTATGTACGACCGAGAATTGATCTGCCGCTCTATAGTTTCACAAGTGTTAATAATGAAGCCAGCATGAATGTGATGGAGAAAATCGGTCTGAAACGCATCAAGACGTTCAAACATCCACTGATCGATCCACGGCATCCGATGAACTTGCAGGTTCTCTACAAGGATGTGAGTCAATGATTCTTATAAGCAGCTGCCTGATTGGAGAAGAAGTCCGTTATGACGGAAAGCATCAGTTGAATCCACTATTGAAATCATTGGTGGATGAGGGTAAAGCTATGGCTGCATGTCCGGAAGTGATGGGAGGACTACTCATCCCGCGCGAACCTGCAGAAATCATCGGGGGAAATGGTGAAGATGTATGGAACGGTACAGCACGTGTCGTGACTATTTCAGGGCGTGATGTCACACAGGCTTATCAGTCAGGAGCAAAGCGGTTTCTTGAAATTTGTCACAATCACTGCATCACAACCGTCGTGCTGAAAGAGAACAGCCCGAGCTGTGGTTCAGCAGCAATCTATGACGGTTCATTTACTGGCAGCAAAATTAATGCACCAGGTGTCACCACTGCTTTACTGACAGCAAATGGCATTACAGTCCATAATGAATATACATTTTCGGTTTGATTCCCGTTCGATTCAACTATTGCTGCATGGCTGAAATCAGTGCGGCTGGATCATCTTCATAAATGGCTGCATCAAGGTGAGGTGTATCTATAAATCCTTGATTGGTCATGGCTGTTAACATCGTTCTTAAAGGTTCGTAAAATCCAGCAGTATTTAAAATACCGATAGGTTTTTGATGAAGTCCAATCTGCCGCCAAGTAAAAACTTCGAAGAATTCTTCTAACGTTCCCGCCCCGCCGGGTATCATAATAAATCCTTCCGCAAAGTCCGCCATCATTTTCTTACGCTCATGCATCGTTTCGACAACGTAAAGTTCTGTAATATGATTATGAGCGATTTCACGCTGATGAAGAAAATCAGGAATGACACCGATCACTGTGCCGCCATTCGCCATCACGCTATCAGCGATAACCCCCATAAGACCTACTTTTCCTCCGCCATAGACAAGGGTGATGTTTTCTGCTGCCAGACATTCGCCGAGACGTTTGGCACTTTCTTCATAAATCGGGTCACCGAGACGTGATCCGCAGAATACTGCGACTGTTTTCATAAATACCTTCCTTTTGTATGATATGATATGACTATTGAAATGAGGTGTTATTATGTTAAGAGTCCTACAAGTAGACCCAACTATGGAGATTTCCTTCAATCATTATCAGTTAACACTTAAGCAGATGCTGTATGCGGCTCACCCGAGATACGTCATTAACCGTCAGCGGTCCAATTATTTTCCTTTTATTATCGTGAAGGATGACGAAATCATCGGTGCATTTGCTCTGGAACGAGGAGACATACTTATACCAATCAATGCACCGACAACAGCTATTTGCTTGCGGGATCTATCCTTTGATAGACCGCATCAGAAGAAAGGTTACTTCAAGCAAGTAATAAAAGCCGTAGAACAATATATTAACAGACAGGATAGCAGCATCACTGACTTATATGTAATGGTCAATGTCCACAATGATGATGCCTACTATGCCTTTATCCGAGCTGGATTCAAAGATCAGCAGAGAACGGTGAAAAGACTGTATACGCTTAAAGTATTAGCTAAGTCAATCATTCAGCAGAGCTGATAGTGTCTTCTTAAATGTCCGTCTATGGTCAGCAGTGAATTTTGAAGGACCTTTTGTCCTTATGCCTGCCTGCCGTAATTGGCTGGACTCATGACGCATCATTAACAGCTGATCAATGTAATCTGATGTATATTGTCTGCCGTTATGATGCATGACGATGACGTCTTTATTCAGCAGCAGACTAGCAAGTCCGTAATCTTGAGTGACAACAAGATCGCCAGGTTTCGACAGCTGGACAATTTTATAATCAGCGCTGTCCAATCCGTCATCTACATACTGAATCTTAACGAAGTCGGGATAAATACGATGAGAAAAATGATTGAAGTTTCTGACGAGAAGAACTTCAATCATTTTTTGTTGTGCAATATCGATGATTTCATTAATAACGGGTGATGCGTCAGCATCGACGATAATTCGTTGAATCATGGATTAATATTTTCCGCGAAGTCTGATTTTTTCTGCCATCTGTCTTCTGTGTTGTTCAAATAGAGGAGGGTTATCAACATTTTCAGTATAGTTGGTAGCCATGACTCGGTTTTCAATGTAGTCATTGATGTTGTGACGGTCTTCGTCTTTCATTCGCTGCTGGGTCACTTGGTGCTGAACAAACTGTGTTGCCTGCTTGCTTTCAAGTGGAATCTTTTTATCGCGTTTTTCTGCTGCTTTCATGGCTTTGACCATTTCTTTTTGACGTTTCTTAGCTTCTTTTTCTTCTTCAGCGTGGCGCTTCTCCATCTCTTTTGCAAGGTGCTGGTTCATTTTCTCTTCGTTCTTCATCTTTTTCTTCTGCTGAAGATCATGAGTGGTCTGAGAGACAAAAGCTGCTGTTCTGACAGTGCGGTCTTTGACATTGGCTGCGTTATCAGTAATTTTGTGACCTGTTGTGACGGTCTTATCTTTCGTCATCACAGCCAGATCTTTAGTAGTGGATAATGTGTGCATCGTTCGATTGCGCATTCTGATATAGTCTTGATTCTGCTTGAGACGGTGGCGTTCTTTGACGAGTGGAACGAGAATGACGGCTCCAACATTGACTGCTGTCTTAATTTTTTGATTCATGATTATCTCTCCTTGTTGATGAAACTGAATACTTTGTTCCTACCCTCATTATATACACAATAAACGGCTCCGCAAAGCGCGGGGCCGTTATTAATAACGCATATTACGGACGATTTTGCGCGTAATCTGCATCAATGTCGTATATTCTTTTGTCGTTAGACGGGATACATCCAGCATTTCCTCTGGAATATGGTTTAACTGCTTGATCAGCTCTCGACCTTCTTCCGTGAGCTGGACGAGCACGATTCTCTCGTCTTTCTTCAGACGTTCACGTTCAATAAGACCGCGAGATTCCATCTTTTTAATGATAGGGGTGATTGTCCCGGATTGAAAAGCAAGATATTCACCAAGCTGAAGCACAGGGATTGGACCATTCTCAACCAGCACCATCAGGACAAGATAATGCTGATAACTTAACTCATATGGTTTTAATTTATTTCTATTATAATATTTAATAATTTCACGCTGCGCGAGGTACAAGCGGTAAGCAACACTCGAATCATTTTTCATGGAAACTCCTTTATGTATTTATGCATTTAAAATAACATTTTAATAATAACATGGTTATTAATGAATATAAAGCTATATTATATTAAGAGATTAAAAAATAAATAAATTAATTATATGACCTGAAGACAAAACAATCCTTCCTAATTTTCTTTAGGAAGGATTGTCTTCATAATGGATGGCTTAAATTCCTTTACCGATACCGAAGCCAAAGTAAAGAATGGCAATAACTGCTACTAACACAAGTCGATAGATAGCGAATGGAATCAATTTGATTCTGCCGATTAAATCGAGGAATAATCTGATGGAGAGCAGGCCGAATATAAAGGCGGCGATGAAGCCGACAATATAAAACCATATCGTATCTCCTGTAATATACTGATAATTGCTCAGTAGACTTTTAGCACTGGCAGCTGCCATGATTGGAACTGCCATAATGAATGTGAAGTCTGAAGCCCCTTTATGTGTCATTTTAGTAAGGACACCAGCAGAGATGGTTGACCCTGAACGCGAAAATCCCGGCCATAGAGCTAACACTTGAGTCAGACCGATAATCAGCGCCTGTTTATGAGTAATCCCATCAACTGAAATAGGATTTTTGACATTTTTAGCGTATAAATCTGCAATAATCATCAATACGGCTCCTAATGCCAGTCCGATCAAAACAGTAGGAACTGAGAATAAATGCTCATCAATGAAATCATCGAACAGTAGACCGGCGATACCAGCTGGAACCAAACCGATAAGGACATGAGATAATTTAAGATGATGTTCTGAT
>CAACWF010000127.1_pt1 | contig 6228 bp, 5 predicted proteins | sample 2275581 | NCBI WGS metagenome assembly CAACWF01 (sample SAMEA5312451, study PRJEB27640) | indoor metagenome | biome: indoor environment; feature: uncontrolled; material: polymer tiles stone | place: Germany | collected 2014-07-07
AGGGATTCCGGTGAAACACGTCGAACAGCTCGGTGATATTGACGGCCTTGTCCTGCCGGGTGGCGAATCAACAACGATGCGCCGACTGATGGACTTATACGGCTTCACGGAATCATTGAGACAAAGTTCGCTGCCAATGTATGGCACATGTGCGGGACTTATTCTATTGGCAGGAAACATTATCGGTTATGACGAAGGTCATTTAAAGAAAATGGATATTACAGTAGAGCGTAATTCATTCGGACGACAAGTGGACAGCTTTGAAGCAGAGCTTGATGTAAAGGGCATAGAAGAACAGGTCAACGCGGTCTTCATCCGTGCACCGCACATCGTCTCAGTAGGTGATGGGGTAGAAATCTTAAGTGAAGTAGAAGATAAGATGGTAGCGGTGAGACAGGGTAAATATTTAGGTATTTCATTTCATCCAGAGCTGACAGATGACATCAAGATTATGAAATATTTCATCGAAGAGATGGCTGCTCAAAACAAATAGAAGTCACCGGCATAGGCCGGTGGCTTTTTTGCAAACAGCTAGCAGGATTTTTAGTCTGAATGGTGATATAATGTGTCATTATGTTTAAAGGAGTTTTATATAATGAATCTAACACTTACAGAAGCAATTAAAGCGAGAAAATCAGTCAAGGAATTCGATCCGAACGTCAAAATTCCGCACGAAGAAATGCTCGAAATGATTAAACTTGCTACAGAAGCACCATCATCCGTTAATCTACAGCCATGGCGCTTCGTTGTTGTGGAATCTGATGAAGCGAAAGCCAGCATCAAAGATTTAGTGCGTTTCAATACGCGTCAGCTAGAGACAAGTGCTGCATTCATTCTTGTATTATCAGATAATAGACATGCAGAAGATCTAGAAAAGATTTATGGCAAAAATGTTGAACTGGGCTATATGCCTGAGGATGTCATGAAAACTAATGTGGCTTATATGAAAGAAACATTCTCACAGGTACCTGCTGAAGCGCTGCAGATACAAGGGATGATGGGTGCCAATTTAGCGGCTATGCAGCTGATGCTGATTGCCAAAGATCATGGCTATGATACGAATCCGATTGGTGGTTTTGAACGTGATGAAGTGCTGGATGCTTTAAGTATCAATAAAGAACGGTATGTACCCGTCATGTTCATTGCGATTGGTAAAGGTGTGAAAGCGCCGCATGATAGTAGCCGCCATGAAATAGAGGAAATTGTTGCCTTTAACGGAGGAAACGCTGAAGGTATAATTGGACAATAAAAGCTCAAAGAGGGACTGACCCTCTTTGAGCTTTTATTTTTCCTCTGTAAGAAGAGGCTGATCCGGTTTGACAAAAAACCACATGATAATGGCGAAGATCACCGGGATAATCGTCAGCATGAGCGTATTGGTCCAGCCAATCTGATCAGCCAGAAATCCGCACAGAATCGGACTGATGAGTGCACCGATATTACCCCATAAATTCATCCAGCCTGACACAGTGCCTGAGAAGTTTCTTCCAAGGTCAGTGGCTGCTGCCCAGCTCATCCCCATTGATAAGCCGATTCCACCTAAAGAAAGAGAGAACCAGATGATAGCGATATGGACATCTTTAGCCATCAATGAGAAGTAAAGTGCGCCGCAGAAGACAGCAAAGCCTATGATAGCAATGATGCCACGTCCGGCAAACTTGGAATAGCCGCTGGAAATAATCTTATCTGAAATAGTACCACCCGATAAGATCAGGATGAACATTGCAAGCCAAGGAACAGCGGCAAATGTACCCATATCTTTCAGCTGAACATGATACTCCTCTGCCAGATAAGTCGGCAGCCATATCAGGAATAGCGCAATAACAAACTGTACGACAAAATACTGCGCGGCAATGGCATAAAAACTGAAACGCCCGAAAAACTTCCGCCAAGGTGCACTTGTTTTGTTAGTGTCAACTGTATCACGTTCTGCCATGATCAGTTCTCTTTCAGCTTCATTGACCCATTTATGGTGCTCAGGCAGGTCTTTGGCAATCACTGCCCAGAGCAGAGCGATTACGATACCGATGAGTCCGAAAATAACAAAGACAGCCTGCCACCCGAACGCCTGTGTAATGGCAATCGTAACAAAGGGTGCTAAGACAGGTCCGAAATAACTGCCAGCGAGGAGCGCACTTGAAGCACGTCCTTTTTCTGTCTTGCGGAACCAGTATGTATTGAATACTGCATTAGACGGATACATCGGCCCTTCACCTACACCGAATAAGAAGCGAATCGCATACAGAAGACCATGGTGCTTGACAAGCCCCGTCAGAATCGTAAAGGCACTCCACCAGACGAGAGCGATGGTCAACATTCTCTTAGGACCAAATTTTTCAGCCATGATACCTGCAGGCACCTGCATCAAGGCGTAACCTAAAGAAAAGAATGATGCGAGTAAACCGAACTGGGTTTTATTCATGTTTAAGTCTTCCATCATAGGGCCGGCAATAATTGAGATGTTAGAGCGATCCATATAAGCGATAACGCCGATGATAAAGAACGCAAACATAAAATACCAGCGAATTTTAGTTGGTTTTGTTTTCATATATCCCCCTTGAACATATAGTCATCAGATGACCGGTTGAGTTGCTTCTCTATATTATCATATCAAAAAAACGCTTTCAACAATTTATTTTCTGAATATTCTATACTTCAGATTTCGTTCTCTCATTTCATAGCCAGAGGGCTGCATTTGCTATAATACAACTATAACTATTATGGAGGAAGAGGACTTGGGACGTATCGAGAAGAAGAAGTTGTATGAAGAAATTGCCGATATCATCAGTGACAATATTAGATCGGGGCAACTTGTAGAGGGAGAGAAACTGCCTTCTATTCAGAGTCTTGCCAGTGAGTATGGCGTAGGGCCGGCATCTATCAGAGAGGCATTAAATGCTTTGAGAGTCATGGGGCTGGTGGATATCAGACATGGTGAAGGGACATTTGTAAAGGCCAGCAGCCCTAAAGCATTTACAGTGGAGATGGCAATCTTTAAGAAGAAAGATATTGAGGAACTGTTAGAAGTCAGAAAGATGATTGAAGTCGGTGCCGTCAAAATAGCAGCTATTCAGCATACGGATGAGCAGCTGAAGAATATTCAGACAGCACTGCTTAAAATGAAGCAGGCCATTTCAGAGAATGAACTCGGTGAAATGAGTGATCTCGAATTTCATATGGCGATTGCTGAAGCCACCAATAACAGTTTACTGAAAAAGCTTCTATCTGACGTGTCAGATGTCATGAAAACCACGATGAAGGAAACACGGAAAATCTGGCTTTATACCCAGGCAAAAACGATTGAACGCTTATATCACGAGCATCGTGAAATCTACGAAGCGATTGCTGAAAGAGATAGTGACAAAGCGGCGAAGTATATGATTGCGCACCTTGAAGAAGTCGAGCAGGTATTGATGGCTCATTTAAATATCGATTAAGCGGTTGCAAAAAAACGTTAGGTGACATAAACTTGTATTCATAATCATATGGTCATCTGATGACTATAAACTCTGTTGGGCACAGAGAGGAGAAAGGGTGGTTATGATGAAAGTGAGTTTGTTTAGTACATGTCTTGTAGATGTGTTTGAGAAAAAAGTAGGAATTGCGACGGTAGAATTGCTTGAAAAACTGGGCTGTGAAGTCGATTTTCCTGGTTCCCAGGTCTGCTGCGGGCAACCTGCCTATAACTCCGGCTACGTTCAGGATGCCAAAAAGGCAGCTAAAAATATGATCAAGGCATTTGAGAACTCGGAAGTTGTCGTGAGTCCGTCAGGTTCTTGTATTACAATGTTCAAACATTATCCGCACTTATTTGAAGACGATGCGGTATGGCAGCTGCGGGCACAGCGTCTAGCAGATAAATCCTATGAAATCACACAGTTTATTGTTGAGGTCCTGGGGATCACAAATGTCGGGGCGAAGTTGACGGGTAAGGCTACGATGCATCCATCATGTCATATGACGCGGCTGCTTGGTAATGTGACAGCACCGAAGAAATTACTTGCTGAAGTAGAAGGACTGGAAGTGGTTGAGCTGCCGCAATACTATAACTGCTGTGGTTTCGGCGGCACGTTTGCAGTTAAGATGCACGACGTATCCGGCGAGATGGTTGATGAGAAAGTGGACTGTATCCTAGAGAGTGGCGCAGATTATTTGGTCGGCGGTGATGCCAGCTGTCTGATGAACATCTCTGGCAGGCTGAAACGACGCGGCGCAGATGTTAAGGTGGTCCACATTGTTGAGATTCTCAATAATCAAGTGGAGGCGGTCACATTATGAGCATGAAAATTGGTGAGGAGACATTCAAAAAAGCGGTCAAGACAGAACTTAAAGATACGTTTATGCGAGGTGCAGTATCGAGTGCACAGGACCGTCTGCGTGAGCGTAAGTTAAAGGCACAGGAAGAGCTCGGGAACTGGGAGGAATGGCGCAGCCACTCCGAGGAGATTCGTCAGCACACCCTCGCAAATCTGGATTATTATCTTAATATGCTGGCAGAGAACGTCAGTAAGCGCGGCGGGCATGTCTTCTTTGCAGAAACGGCTGAAGAAGCAAACGAGTATGTCCAGCAAGTGCTGAAAGACAAAAATGCCAAGAAGGTCGCTAAGTCAAAATCAATGGTCACTGAAGAGATCGGACTGAACCAGGCGATGGAAGCAGTCGGCTGTTCAGTCGTTGAGACTGACCTTGGGGAGTATATTCTGCAGGTTGATGATCACGATCCACCTTCTCATATTGTGGCGCCTGCACTTCACAAAAATAAGGAACAGATTCAGGCTGTCTTCCATGACAAGCTAGGATATGACCGTACCTCCCAGCCGGAAGATTTAGCGCTCTTTGCACGCCAGAAGCTGCGTGAAGAGTTCTTAAGTGCAGATGTCGGCATCACAGGCTGTAACTTCGCGGTCGCTGAGAGCGGTTCCTTTACACTTGTGACAAATGAAGGAAATGCGCGCATGGTGACAACATTGCCGAAGACGCAGATTACAGTTATGGGTATGGAACGTATCGTGCCGAGCCATAGTGAGATGGAAGTGCTGGTCTCTATGCTGACGCGTAGTGCGGTAGGACAGAGGCTGACAAGCTATGTGACGACGCTTACGGGCCCGCGTGCTGAAGATGAGATCGACGGACCGGAGGAGTTTCATCTGGTCATCGTAGATAACGGGCGCTCCAAAATACTGGGGACACAGTTTCAGTCTATTCTGCAGTGTATCCGCTGTGCGGCCTGCGTCAATGTCTGTCCAGTGTACCGTCAGGTCGGCGGTCATTCGTACGGCTCCATCTATCCGGGACCGGTAGGCGCTGTCTTGTCTCCACTACTCGGTGGATACGAGGAATACAGCGAACTGCCGTACGCGTCAACATTATGCGGCGCCTGTACAGAAGCCTGTCCCGTGAAGATTCCGCTCCATGATTTACTGCTGAAGCATCGCCAGGTTATCGCCGAGGAAAAGAAGATGACCCCAATGGCGGAACGTCTTGTCATGAAAGGGTTCGGAGTAGGGGCTTCGCAGGCGACACTTTTCAAGTACGGTACAAAGATGGCACCATCCTTGATGTCTCCATTTGAGAATAAAGAAGTGCATATGATTACAAAAGGGCCGAAACCGCTCCGTGCATGGACGGATACGAGAGATTTCCCGATGCCTGATGATGAGAACTTCAGAGACTGGATGAAAAACCGGCTGAAAAGAGGTAAGGATTAATGACAGGAACTATTCACAATAAAGATCGATTTCTTAAGAATATCAGCCAGAACTTATCAAGACCTATGCCTAGACAGGTGACCAAGCCGGACTGGCAGTTCAGACCGCAGGATAAGACATTAGCGGGCTTATCACAGGATGAGCTGGTAGAGGTGATGAAACAGCACAGTATTGCCATCCATACAGATATCATTGAGACCCGTTCAAGTGACGTGAATGAGGTGCTTGCACGTGTCATTGCCACATACGGCGGTGGAGAGGTCATCGCCTGGAATGATCCTCGTTTTGATGAGTTGAATATTGATTTGAAACAGTATGATACTTTCATCTGGGATGAGGCAAAAGGTGCGGAGAATATCGAGGTTGCAGAACGCGCTAATATCGGTATCACCTTCAGTGATGTGACACTTGCTGAAAGTGCGACAGTAGTGCTGTACGCAGATAAAGGGAAGGGTCGCAGTGTCAGCCTGCTGCCGGCTACATATATTGCGATTATTCCGAAGTCGACAATAGTCCCACG
>CAACWF010000142.1_pt1 | contig 4555 bp, 6 predicted proteins | sample 2275581 | NCBI WGS metagenome assembly CAACWF01 (sample SAMEA5312451, study PRJEB27640) | indoor metagenome | biome: indoor environment; feature: uncontrolled; material: polymer tiles stone | place: Germany | collected 2014-07-07
ACTTAGAGAACAGATGTTTTTCAGTATGATGCTGATACTATTTGTATTTCATCTCATAAATATTCTTTGCAGCGCGTCGTTCAGTCATTCTATGCTCCTCGTCTTTAATGATGGCAATCAGCTCATGTTTACCATAGTGCTAGTAACTGCGTTCAAGATGACTGACTTCTTTCTCAGCCTGTTCCTTCTGCTGATCAATATGATCACGTGTCTTCTTTACCTGCTTAATAACACCTTCTTTAATCTCATGACGATGATCGATTAAATAGCCAATTCCTTCTCCTAACTTCTCACTGGCAAACCTAGCACCATTACCCAGTAATCCAAACAAACGATTCATCTCACTGTCCTCTGACGGAACCCGCATCACTGCGTTTCTTGCGCCAGCTACCATCATTATTACGGGAACGATTGTTATTAATTGTTAGGTTATCGACCATACACCGGTGACAGACAATATTACAACAGCACAGTATAGTAGCTGGCAGAAATATTTTATAATTACGAAGAACGTAAGTCGCTTTATTGAAAGCGTATGAACCGCCAGTTAGTGCACCGAGTCTCGACTCAAGGGCTGTCTTCTTGATATAGCAATCAGCTCGTGTAGTTCTTTGATGATCAAATGAAAGATAAAAAAACAGCAGTAATAAAGGATTCAATTAAGTGTAGGATTTCTTTAAAATGGTTATATTCAATTTTATGACAACACATTATATTTGAAATGTATGAAAAAAGCATAGAAAGAGGAATAATATGAACAGAATAACAAAGGGGTTTATGAGTGTTTTAATGGTTTTCCTTCTTTGCTTCAATTCAGTGGGATCATTCGCTGAAGCGGCTGCTGATGTGGAGAAACCAGTGATCCAAACTATTTCAGTGAATAAAAAATCGGCAAAATTAGGAGAAAAAGTTGTCTACACCATAAAAGCTACAGATAATGTCGGGATAAGAAGAGTTAGTCTTTCACTGAGAAGCCCTCAAACAGAAAAAGACGAATACCTTACAGCCAATTATGTAAGTCCTGGCACTTACCAGGTTGAAAAAACTGTGACAGATGCCACTGAAACAGGAACATGGAGAGTTGTGACAGTATCGGCGTATGACACATCTGACAATAATCTGAGCATCAGCAATAATCAGGTATTAAGTTGGGTAGGAACAAAGGATTACAGCTTTTTGAATGTTAATATTGGATCTGATGATAAGGTTACGGAAATAGTTACGACGGAACAACCAACGACAGAACAACCAACGACAGAACGCCCAACAACCGAGAGACCAACAACAGAACGTCCAACGACAGAGAAGCCAACAACAGAAAAACCAACAACAGAACGTCCGACAACAGAGAAGCCAACAACAAAGCCCCTTGTAACAAATACTACGCCTACTATTAATACTATCAGCAATAATTCTACTACTGTGAGTGGTAAGGCGAAGTCTTATAGTACAGTTTATGTAGTGGCTAATAAGAAAGTGATTGCCCAAGGTAAGGCCAAATATAGTAAGTATTCATTAAAAATTGCTAAGCAAAAAGCAGGAACTAAAATTTCGGTATATACTGTCTATAAAAATGTTAAGAGTAAGACAGCGACCACAAAAGTAATTGATAAAATAGCTCCTGTGGTGCCGAGCATTAATAAGGTGACGACTAAGTCCGTTGCAATTACTGGTAAAGGCGAAGCTTCATCTAAAGTCTTAGTGTATAAGAAAGGGAAGCTTTGGTTGTCTAGTTCTGTTACTTCTAAAGGTATCATTAACGTGAAAATCACCAAACAGAAAAAAGGCACACAGCTTAAAGTATATTTGAAAGATAAGTCCGGCAATATAAGCAAGGCACGAGCAGTTAAAGTTTCATAATTCTTTTAACGGTCATTGCTGGTTCCAGGCAGATCATCGGGCAAATACTTGACAAAAGTGTGGCTGACAGGCGAAGAAGCTAAGTATAAAGGCATTCCGTATATCGTTTTCCCGGGAAATGTCGGAGATGTGGACACATTGCGGAATGTTTACGAAAAACTGAAGAAGTAATGCATGAGAAGTGACTAACTGATAAGGATGGTCACTTCTTTTAGTTAGGTGGTACTTAAATCTTTTTATTTGACTGACGTCATGTTGCTATTAGTTACTAAGAGCTGAATGATATAATGGATACACAAGCCACAATACAAGGACTGACTTTAATGAACAACATACTGCCTTACCAATATATCGGTATTAAGCGTCAAAGTCTGCGTTTGATGAGAGCATATCAGACGATGAATGACCCGAAGATGATTGAGACTTACCAGAGTCTGATCCAGGAAAGTGTCGAGCAGATTTTCACGGAACCGCTGCCTGAAGTGGAAGCATTCTTGAATGTGATGATGGACCGCACGATGACGAGGCACCAGCTGGATAAACAGCTGGAACTGCTGAAGATTTACGTTGAACCATTCAAAGTACCGTCCAATCAGCAGCTGGATAAGCTCTTCAAGAAAGTGAAGAAGCTGAAGTATCCGAACTGGGCGGATTACGATCTCACCGAATCGACTTATATCGGCTGGAATGATGCAGGTCAGCAGAAGAAATTCATCATCTTCTACCACGAAGGTGAACTGAGAGGACTATACGGGGACTTATCACCAAGCGTCAACAAAGGCATCTGTCCGATCTGTAAGAATGACAGCAAGGTATCGATGTTTCTCGCAACGACTAAGATTGCGGGAGACGGTACTTATACAAAGAACGGCAACTACATCTGTCACGACAGCAGGAGTTGCAACCAACAGCTGGATGACCTGACAGGACTGTATGAATTTTTAGTGGCGACAAAGACAGCATTGTAGAAAGAATCCCTGCATGGATGTGCAGGGATTCTTTCTAATTTCTCTTTAAGATGACATACATAACCATGAGTATGATTCCGCCTGCTATCGCATTGATATACCAGGGGATGTCATAGACGAAAGGGGTATGGAGGAAGACCAGAGGCAAGATGAATAGTGCAAAGACAATGGCACTCAATAAATAGAGCTGAATAAATTGTAACAACCGCTTCTTTTTAGAAGCTTCGCCCGTTGCATCCATTTCATCTTTCTTGAGATAGCGTATGACGTATTTGAGCATCATCAGGAATGAAGTGATCAATAAGATGTAGCTGACAACAAACGCACCGACATCAACGGGTTTTGATTCGATGAAAAATGAAGTAATGAAGTCCGCTAGACCATTCACAACTAACATAAAACCCAAAGGCATGATAGTCACTATGCTCAGCAGTGCAGTTGTATTCCGTCTGCTTTCTACCGGTAGTTCTGCTATTAAATCTTTTACAAATCCTTCTGTATCATGACCGAAGAATTCTTCAGTCGTTATTCCATTTTGCTGCGCTTCCAGCAGATGATCAAGCAGGTCGTTAAGCAGTTCCTCAGTAGCATGATTGCTGAGACGCCATTCCAACCGCAAGTACAGCAGCACTTTTTCATATTCTCTTTTATTGTCCTCAGTCAGTAATTCTCTTTTTTCATTATTGAGTTCGATCAGTTCACTCGTCTTCATCGTTGTCCTCCTCTTCTTTTTCATCTTGTGCAAAAGCCATTGCCATTGAATATCCAAACATTATACCTATAGCAATACCGGAAATGCCTAAGCTCTGGTAAAACACAATACTCATACTTATGGCGAATGCAATACCCATCGTGATGGATGAAGAAGTAAATTTCATCATCTAATCCTCCTGATCCGCTTTTTTTGAACACATATAGGTGATAGCTTCATTATGGTTCAATAGCTCAGTAATGGGCCCTTGAATCTCATTCCATTCTTCTGTCATTTCTTCAAGTGCCTGAATACCTGACTTGGTGATGAAATAATATTTACGTTTAGGTCCGAGCTCACTTTCACGCATTTCGCTGGTGATGAGCTCTTTTTTCTGAAGACGTAGAAGTACAGGATAGATGGTGCCTTCACTGATATTTCCGAGACCTGAATCCAGGAGTTTCTGTGACAGTTCGTAACCGTAGATTTCTTTTTCTTTGATGATTGAAAGGACACAGGCGTCCAGCAGCCCTTTAAGGAGCTGAGTTCTGATGCTCATCGATTCACCCCTCTAATTTGTAATGCAAGGTAGTGCTGGTAAAACTAACTACTTTGCATTACAAAGTAGTTAAACATAGTATAGGTGCTGTCATCAATAATGTCAAATCAATTAAGCCGGAATACTGTCATTGCTCTTAAAACACTATAAAAAATCCCCGGTGATTGATGAATGAAATCACAAGGAATTTTTTATGTTTCCGCATTCTTCTGCTGCCGGCAGTAGGTTTTGTATTCTGAACGTGCTGAAGATAGTTTTATGACAGTGCCAATAATGAGTCCTGTCATTGAACCGTATATCCCTGCCAATGATAAATGAGAATCCGGCAGATAATGGTCAGCAGCTAAAAAGAGTCCGATAAATAAACTGCTGAGTAATAGTGTTAAGAGATTTGCGCGTTTCTGCCATCTATACGCAAGCTCTGGATCAGTTGATTGCTTTTTGTAGTATCTTGCATATTCATCGATGTATGCGATA
>CAACWF010000073.1_pt1 | contig 4175 bp, 5 predicted proteins | sample 2275581 | NCBI WGS metagenome assembly CAACWF01 (sample SAMEA5312451, study PRJEB27640) | indoor metagenome | biome: indoor environment; feature: uncontrolled; material: polymer tiles stone | place: Germany | collected 2014-07-07
GTATTGATGCTGTGGTATTTACAGCAGGATCTGGCGGTAGTACAGGTGCTGATAAGACGATGCTGATTGATCTGGACGGAGCGGTCAAGTCAATCGAAGCAGCTCGCAATCAAGGAATTAAACGATTTGTGATGGTAAGCTCATTTGACACATCACGAGCAGCAATCCAGGAAGCGGATAGTGATTTCAGACCTTATGTTGCGGCTAAGCACTATGCAGACAATGTGCTGAGAGCCTCTGATCTGGATTATACGATAGTCCATCCAGGTATTCTCAAGAGCGAAGCAGGCAGTGGCAAAGTGACAGTGAAAGAGACATTGGATGTAGCAGAAGTTGCACGTGAAAACATTGCAGAAGTATTGCTGAATGTCTTATTGAACGACAATACTATCGGCAAAGAATTCCAAGTAGTAAATGGTCATACAGATGTAGCAGAAGCTATTAAAAATATATAGTACGGCTGATTATAAACCAAAAAAGAATGGGCATATGCCCATTCTTTTTTTATCAATCCGAGATTAACGACCCGTTGCTTTAGGATACATGAATGAAAGCACTAATCCGATGAGAGCAATGCCGGTGATGATTTTGTAAGTGATTTGAGCACCAATCAGCATATCAGCATGGGCAGTGGTCATAATGGTGACTAAAATGCTTGTACTGAGAGCTGCTGCTACTTGCCGCAATGTATTATTCATAGCAGTCCCGTGAGGAATCATTGGGCCGGGAAGAGCATTCTGCTTCATGGGTATTTTGTTGTCAGCGATTATTTGTCACAATGGTAGTATAATAAAGAGATAAATTAAATAAAATGGCCAAAGGATGTAGAGTGATGACTAAAAGAAATGGCAGTGACGAACGATGGCACGTGCAGCAACCTAATGAATTATTGAAATTTTTATTTGAAGTAATGCCTGACAGAAGTAAAAAATCAGTAAAAACCGTGCTTGGAAGAGGTCACGTCTTTATCAATGACGAATCAATCAGTCAGTTCAACGCACCACTTGCACCGGGGGATGTCGTCGAAATCCGAACGAGTGCAGTGAACAAAAAAGCGAAAATCAAAGGGATTGAAATACTCTATGAAGATGCAGACGTCATTGTAGTGAACAAAGAAGCAGGACTATTATCCATTGCGTCAGAAAAAGATAACGAAAACACAGCATTCCGTCTGCTGTCAGACTACGTTAAAAGAGCACATCCTCAAAACCGTATATATGTTGTCCACCGGCTTGACCGCGAGACGTCCGGTGTCATGATGTATGCGAAAAATAAAAAGGCACAGCAAGTGATGCAGAATAACTGGAAGCAGTTAGTAAGCGAACGCACTTACATCGCACTTGTAGAAGGCCGCATGACAGAAGACGGTACTATTACAACGTGGCTTACTGAAGATAAAACTTTGACCATGCATTCCAGCAAGACACCAAACAACGGCAAAAAAGCCGTGACGCATTATAAAGTGCTTAACACCAATCGCACACAGACGTTATTGAAAGTCAATCTGGAGACAGGACGCAAAAATCAGATCCGGATCCATATGAAAGAGCTCGGGCACCCGATTGTCGGTGACAAAAAATATGGAGCTGTGACAAACCCGTTCAGACGTATCGGCTTACATGCAAGCGTTCTTGCATTTACACATCCGACGATGAATAAAGTAATGCGCTTTGAGGCAGAACTGCCGAAAGTGTTCAAGATGTCGTTTAATAGATAAAAACGGCTGAGAAACATATTGGCAATAGGATGAACAATCATTGTTACAGACATAAAGATAAGAAAAATAAAGGAGAAAACTTATGAAGAATCAAGTGATTCATAATAGTGAAGCATATGAGATATTTGAACTATTCAAACAAAAAGGGTCTTTAAAACAAAGGATGGCAAGAGTAATTGATTACTTGAAACATCTTCATGACAAACAAAATGATCTATAATTATATAGTTGTAAGCATGAGTCCTGTATGTTTAGTTACAGACTGCTAAAAGAGCGTTATCAAAATTAGGAGGTCTTTTATGGATAATTTTGAACGATTTATTTCGACATTCAATCAGCTGCATGAAGCAATGAAAGATGAAACGAAGCGGGATGACAGTTTTGGCTCATTATTTTACCAGCTGAAAGAAAAACATCCAGTAGTGAAGGCGTTTAAAGATGAAATTGATCTCGCAAGGCAGTTAAGAAACTTACTGATTCATGAGAAAAAAGATGCGTTTAATATCGCAGAACCAACGACTGAATTTATCAATCAACTCGAGTCGATTCGTCAACAAATTGCGAATCCTGCAACGGTAAAACAATTTAATAAACCAGTAGTGTGTTTAAATATTGACGATTCATTAGTGGATACACTCGCTCATATTAAGCAGCATCAATTATCACAATATCCGATATTTGATGGTCAGCGTTTTCTCGGTATTTTGACAGACAATGGACTGACGAACTGGCTGGCTTCAGTATCGACTAAAGGAACAATCAACTTGATGGATTACCGAGTGAGAGATGTTCTCCCAAATGATGAGAAAGGTGCCTCGTTTATCATCGTTAAAAATGACATGCCGTTACACGAAGTAGAGCAGACGATGATAGATGAAATTAATACAAAAGGACATTCTAAACTGGTCATTTTAATTTCCGATTCTGGAAAAGTAGAAAAACCACAAGACATTCTAGGGATTATCACGCCTGGGGACATGCCCAAAGTGTTAGAACAATTATAAGGAGAAGTTATGGCATATGAAGTAAAGCATTTAGAAAAATTGACTGTAGTTGGGGAAAAAAGAAGTTATGACAGTATCGAAGATGCACAGCAGAAGTCACAGCAGTTCTGGACTGAATTTAAGCAGTCAGATCAACGCGCGCGCTTAACAATTGAAGCAGATGACCAATTTCAAGGATTTTTCGGTATATATTTCCCTACTGATAACGGGGTCGATTATATGATTGGAGTGAGTTCTGCACAAGAAACGTCAGAATGGACTTCTCATCACATTCCAGCAGGTAATTATTTAGTGTTTGAAGCAGGAAGACCCGTTTCACGTGAAATTCAACGCATTACTAACGAGGCTTATGAAGTGATTATACCTGCCTCCCAGCATGATTTAAGAAATGCTCCTGAATTTGAATACTATCCTTTCGGTAATGTCACAGCAGCTGACTATAAAGCTGAAATGTGGATACCGGTTGAATAACGTAAAAAAGATGAGAGCTACTCTCATCTTTTTTATTTGGTGAATGATAATAAAATCATTTTAGCAGTTGTTTTGTTTTAAAAAAATAAATTAAGTAAGATGCCGCCGCAATAAACATCAGCAACGTAAGAAACAGTGACTTTGTTACAAAATTATCAGGTAGAACTAATACAATACCAACCATAATAGGTAACGCTAAGCTGATAAATCTATATCTTAAACAAAATGTACAGTATTTTTAACATAATATTATCAAATGAATCATTTGTCCGAACGGGCATGCTTGGATTCGCTCTTCTAATTGTTAGCGCTATCAAACTGTCCATATTATAATGAGGATAGGAGGCGATTGGTATGAAAAAACTGCTTAACGAAAAGACTCAATTTGTATCAGATATGCTGAAAGGTTTAGCCTTATCGGATGATTCACACGAGGTAGTAGCAGATTCTGTCATTGTCCGTAAGAAGAAGAAAGAAGGAAAAGTCGCTCTTATTTCTGGTGGTGGTAGTGGTCATGAACCGGCACATGCGGGTTATGTGGCTGATGGGATGCTTGATGCGGCTGTCTGCGGGGAAGTATTTACTTCTCCAACACCTGACAAAGTACTAGAAGCTATTAAAGCAGTGGCTACTGATGCCGGCGTATTGCTGATCATCAAGAATTATGCAGGTGATGTCATGAATTTTGAGATGGCGATGGAAATGGCGCAGATGGAAGATATTAAGGTTGACCGGGTCATAGTTGCTGATGACATCGCGATTGATAATAAAGAGCAGCGCCGAGGCGTAGCAGGAACTGTATTCGTCCACAAAGTCGCAGGTTATTATGCTGATCAAGGATTGTCGCTTGAAGAAGTGAAAGCAAAAGTGGAAGCGCTGCCGTCTCGTATGGCGACGATCGGTATGGCGCTTGAACCGTGTATGGTACCGACGACTGGTCAGTATGGCTTTGAGCTTGCAGACGATGAGATGGAGATCGGTAT
>CAACWF010000164.1_pt1 | contig 1668 bp, 2 predicted proteins | sample 2275581 | NCBI WGS metagenome assembly CAACWF01 (sample SAMEA5312451, study PRJEB27640) | indoor metagenome | biome: indoor environment; feature: uncontrolled; material: polymer tiles stone | place: Germany | collected 2014-07-07
AATGGCTAAAATTACCCTAATCACTAAAGGAGACCTATATGAATAGAACCGACGCTATTCTTCTTTTCAGCCAGATCGGCATGCTTATCCTCGGCTTGCTGTATCTACCTGACATCATCAGATCAGGCCTGACACCAGATAATCTATATGCCCTCTTTATGCTACTCAGTGCACTGACACTCGTCGCAGGCTTCGGCACAAACATTTTCACTAATACCCTAAACCGCGAAGATTACAGCAGACACTATCCCCTCTCAGTCCGGCTGCGCTGGTCATGGATCAATACAATCGTTCAGGGACTGTGCATCATAGCCTTCGCCGCCATCTGTTATTACCTCACCGTTTATCTGAGTGACGAGTGGTTATGGCGTATACTGAGTCTTCTCTGGATTCTGCTGTGCTTCTATAACATTTACCGGGAATGGCGGCAAAGAAGAATTTGGATCGGAAGGGAGACAAAAACAGGCTCCAGTAGTTAAGATTCCTCCTTATAAAGTCCCTATATAAAAGACTGTTGCTGAGACAATGGTATGAATCAGCAGAAACAACATGATGGAATTAATGGACGGCGGCTCATATTCCTCCTCCAGGACGACAAAGTAGTCAAACAACATCTTCTTGAATTTATCCATGTGCAAATGACCTCCTTTTTATAGGAGTATATGGTAAGGCTATGACAAGAAATGACGCAGGTTGTCAGGAAATAGGGCAAATTCAAAAAATCTCCTCTTAATCTATAAGAGGAGATGCTGAGTTAAGTTGTTTAAAATCTTTTTCATATTAAACCAGCTCAAGTAAATCATCAGCCAGCTACTTCCGAATGATAAAGTACTTCCCTTCATCTGATGACTTTCATCATCTGAAACAATCGTCGTCATCCGTAGTCTTTTGCAATTAATCACAATTGATAATAATATTATAGACAGTAAAAACGTCAATTAAAGTTTTTGGCATGGTAATCTCATCTCCATAACCCAACCTTCTATTTCCATTCACACAATATATAGCGCTTCCATAAGGATTCGGGGGTCACTTCAATGGGTCACTTTTTTAAAGTGTCTACCATTTGGGGTGCGGTTCATTTATCCCTTACCCTTCTCCTTCATTCTTTAAATCACTAGAGTATTGTATAAAGAACTGTATTTGCTAATGTAATCATCGTTAATAAAATTGTATTCAGAAATGCCCCAACATAGACATTTCCAGTTTTTCTGAAGAAGTAACGATTGTAAACTGCTGCTACCAAAAGGATCGGCACAAGCCCGATTACAATAATCGATGATAATGACTCTGCAGGATAGCCGCCCGTCCCTGTAATGAACAACAAGCCATAATGATAGATTAAATATAGGATCAGTCCACCGATAAAGTGGAGAATGGATATGCCATAACCTTTCCATCCATCATAAAAACTGCTGGCTGTATTGACATTGACTGATATTCCCACGATGAAATAGTAGATGAAGAATAATGGCGCATAGCGTAAAAGAGCCCATACATGCTGTTCTTCAAATGTTTTTACTGCTACGGTCCATAGACGGAAATCGACTCGGAAAATTGCATCCACTAAATAGAGGACAGCATATCCGATAATGACAGCAAGTATAGCGGTAACAAAAGTTGAGATGATCGTTTTGATGTTAGCACGTAATCCATAATTCGCGAAAC